>Ga0190363_1000006_pt1 | contig 235127 bp, 253 predicted proteins | sample 48721867_MG_FD_161272 | JGI IMG/M metagenome (GOLD analysis project Ga0190363, IMG submission 161272) | Hydrothermal vent microbial mat bacterial communities from Southern Trench, Guaymas Basin, Mexico - 4872-18-6-7_MG | ecosystem: Environmental > Aquatic > Marine > Hydrothermal vents >...
ATCCATTTCTGCTGGATGTCCGAAAAGATGTACGGCAATTATTGCCTTAGTTCTATTGGTTACTTTTTTTCGGACATCTTCGGGATCTATGGTGAATGTTTCAGGATCTATGTCTGCAAAGACAGGTATCGCGTTAGCATAAACAATGCTTGTTACGGTCGATGTGAATGTAAATGATGGAACAATGACTTCATCTCCTGGGCCTACATTACACGCCTTTAGTGCAATGTAAAGTGCTACTGAGCCATTAGCGACAGCTATAGCATGCTTTACACCCACTTTTGTAGCGAATTCTTTTTCAAAAGTCCTTCCATGCTCTCCAGCAAGCATTGAAAGTAAACGGGATTTAAGAACTTTAACGACTGCTTCTACATCATCGTCCTCTATTGTTGGGCCAACAGGTATTTTATGTTTAATAAGGGGTTCTCCACCATAAAGTGCAAGTTTCTCCAAAACTAAAGCACCTTAAAGTTATTGTATACTTCGCTTATACATGTGTTTTTCTAAGAATAAAACCTAGGATCATTATTGCCAGTGCCAATAAGAGAAGAACTATCATAACGGTTTCGCTATGTGGGCCGAAAGCGAAGCCTATGGGTATGAAGCCAAAAATTACTAGTACACCTCCAGAAACGTTAACATTGCTAGGCGCTTGCTGCTGCGCTGTGAAAGCTAAGAAAATTGTTGAAGCAAAAACTATTATGAAGCCAATTATGATGAGTAGTATTCCTAAACCTATTAGCTTACCTACAGTATTGCTACGGATTTCACTCAAGGCTCATTCACCTATAAAGGTTTAAACTTATGTATGGTAGGAAATAGAATAGTATCACTATGAGGAATAGAATGATAGCTAAAATCATAACGACTTTCGCCGCTCGCTCACTACTACCTATAACTATGGGTATTGGACCTATAATTATGACTCCGCCGCCTTCTGCTTTAGTTTCTCCCTTACCTACGGATTTTAAGATACCGTAGATTAAGGCGAAGAATATTATGAAGAAACCTATGAATATTACCACTACTCCTAAGGTAAGTAGTTCACCATATGTTAACGATGTAGTATACATTTTCTTGCCCACCTTAAATTGTCGGCGTTTACCGTTAGCTTTATCTCCTAACAGTATCTATGTAACTATAGCTTTGGGGTGCCTCTTAAAAAGTGTCACCCGTAAAACTACCTACACATATTAAGTATAGGGCAATTCCTGTAAGAAAAATTTTAACTGACATGAAGAACTTCTCGAGCTTAATAATAGACTTAGCGTACTACGCTCTAGTATATAATGATAAGAAGCTAGCTAATGAAGTTTTGAGAATAGAGGAATACATTGATGAACTATGGAATTTACTGGTTATGCAAGCTTCGCTTTCAGTAAGGGATGCTGAAGACGCTGAATCAATGGTTGGGGTTATGAAGCTTGCTTCAGCAACGAACAAAATATCTGATGCCGCCGGAGATTTAGCTGTGTTAACTCTGCTAAATATGCCTTTACACGACTCAGTAAGGGTTGCTATCATTAGTGGTGAAGAAGTTGTTTCTAGAATAAAGATACGTGAAGGAAGCGTAATAGCAAATAAAACAATAGGAAATGTTTTTTCACAATTAAACATAGCGTTAGACATTATAGCTGCGAGAAAGGGGCACTCATGGACCTTTAGCCCTATAGAAAGCTATGTTCTAGAAACAGGCGATGTAATAATAGTTAGAGGACCTAGGGAGGCTGTAAATAAGCTAAGACATGAAGCTAAAGACAAAATTACACGTGAAGAAAAAGTAGAGCATGTTGAAACGGTTGAAAAAGAAATAGCTAGAGAGCTCATAGCTTTAAAGGATCTAGGAGAATTCATGCTTGACTTAGCATATTTAGCTATAATAACAAACAATAAGGACTTAGCTCTTGAAGTTTTAGAGCTTGAAGAATACATTGACCAAACACACATAGATTTGGAAAGAAAGGTTGTAACTAAGCTTAAAAACGCAAATCCCGAGGAAATAGTGACTATTTTAAGAACAATAATTAGTTTTGAAAACATAGCTGATGCTGCAGCTGAAATAGCAGGCATAGTTGTTTCAGAAATACCTCCACATCCAATACTTAAAACAGTAATTGAAGAATCGGAGGAAAGAGTAGTAATAGTTCAAGTTCCTTTGGAACTTGAGAATAAAAGGATAAGCGACTTAAACCTTAGCTTACACGGTGCAGTAATAGTTGCTTTAAGGAGGAACCATGAGTGGATACTTAACCCAAGCGACGATACTATTTTGAGAAGCGGAGATAAGCTTATAGTTAGGTTTTATAAGGAAAGTAGTAAGCAAGTTAGAGAGGCTTTAAAAGTAAGTGAAGACATTTGGGAGAAGCGTTTTGAATAATAATTTACTCTTTAAAGAACCTCTAACTTAAGAACTGAGGAATCGGGGGAAATTTTTAAACTATAGCTTTAAAAGGTTTCGAAATATCTTTATAAAGTAATACTTAGGAGTAACACTAGTGTAGGGTGGTCTGTAGCTGTGCTTGACGAGGAAGAGTTTGAAATAATGAGTAAATACCTTAGCGATATGCTTGATGATATAGTTGAAAGGTACAGGTATAATGTCGATTTAGACGAAGAGTATGAGGAACTACTTGAATTCATCTATAGAAATATTGTGAGAGTGTGGTTTAGAGGCAGAAGGCCTTCTCCCATAGAGTTAGAAGCTAAATTGAGAGAAATTAGGAGAAGGGAAAAGAGGAAACTATCTATCCTTCTAAGCTACTATATCAGTAAGTATATTAGGACAAAGAATGTACTTACTTTACGCTAACTAAGTTCTTAGTAATTCTCTCTTAGCTTTGAAAATTTTGTATAGCAAGTAAAAACTTAGTGTTAAAGTCGCATATGAAGCAAGCAATACATGAATTCCTAGATAAAGTGTATTACTTGGAAAACTTAAACCAATACTTACCCTATGTAGGGTAAGTGTACCATATTTCTCTAATACGTACACTCCATTTACTTTTCTATAGTAAAGTTTGTCACCGTAATAATCGACTACTATAAAGGATGATTCATTAACGTGAACAACAGTACCGTAAAAGTCAAGTAATGGGACTTCCGAGCCCTTTTCAGGTTTCTCATTAAACCAGAGTATAGTATATATTCCTGAGAAACCAATGACTCCTTCATCTATGCTGTAATATATTTTTCTTGTAGGAATTTCAACGAAATACTCAAGTTCCCTGTCTCTAAAGATCTTTAAAACTTTAGCTAAAACTTTAGAGTCAAAAATAATTACTTCCGAAACTTTAAACTCTATTTTAGTTTCATTTTGCTTAAATAGCAAATATCTAGGAACTTGAACCTTACTATACATGGACTCATTAATGTTTAGTGCGTAATACATGTAAGGCAAAGTCATCATAGCTGCTAACGTTAAGCATGCCACTATGAAAATGAGCTTAGCGCTCAATTACATCACCTACTGTTACAATAATTGATAAGGATAATGTAATGACAATAATTAATGGAAAAATTGAAATCAATATTGCCAGGAAATCTATGCTTGTTTTCTCTAATATTTTAAATTGGGGTTTCGGTTTAACAGCTATTTCAATTGTAAGTGTTAAATTGCCTAAATTTACTGCTGAAGAAGATCCTGGAACCCAGTTTTCTTTAGGATCGTAAATGATGTCTTCATTAAGATTTAGATTATTTATAGATTTTACTCCTGAATCTATGAGTAAACAAATGTACTTTGGTGAAATATCTCCCGGAGTTCCTCTTAAATAACCTGGACCTACGGTTACTTCGTAAGGAACCCATCCTACATTCTCAATGTATATTATAGGCCATGCATGTCCAACAACTTCATACTCTTTAAACTCACTATTCCATTCATGAGCAACGTAGCCTATGCATCTAAGTGTAGGTATTCCTAAGTATCTTGAAAAGACTATGAACGCATCGGAATACTCACTACAGTCTCCCATGCTTCTATTTAGTGCTTCAAAAATGTTTTGCCTACCGCCGGGTATGGGCCTATATTTGAGTTTTTCAGAAACATAACCTCTAATCATGCTAAGTACTTCTTTAAGCCTTAATTTTTTCAATTCATCAACTGAAGTTAAATTGTATTTCTTAACAAAGTCTTTTAGGAAAATGTTAAATCTAGGGTCAGAATAGTTCCACCAATAAGTTGGTTTTACTAAATCTCCATAGTTTCTAAGGTTCTTACGAACACTTCTCAAGTAGTCTTCAAAGGTTACATTAAGTTTCTCTAAGATTACCTCACTATCATATGATCCTATGGTTAAAACGTAAGCTTTAGCTTCAGTTTTTAAGGAGTTAAAACCCTTAATTCTTATATAGCCTTCGGTATTGTTAGGTTCCACTATCCCGTTGCCTTTCTTTGCTGTAACGTTAACGTTTAATGTTTCTTGCCAACTAAGCTTGGGTGGAAGAGGCACATTTATTGTGAAATTGCCTTCATCATTTATTTCCACATAGTAACTTAACTCGTAAACTACGGGTATTTTAAATGCTGAAGTAATATAAGGGAGTATGAGAAATAAGGCCAACACTATTAATGTTGCATAGGGAAGCTTCTCTCTCATAGCTATCAGCTAGCATCTATAGCAAATATATCTCGGGAAAATAAGTATTACTTAGGGGTTAAAAAAGAAGTGGCTAAAAGCAAGAATAATAGCAGTAAGAAGCAAAGGAGGAAGTCAAGAAAAAAGCGTATTAAGGTTGATGCTCGCAGCCTAGCCGAACCCATGATTGACGATGTAATTAACGCGTTAGGCATAGATTACCTAGATCTTTCAGAAAAGGAAAAGAAGGAAATAGCTTTCACTATTGTTGAGGAGTTAACGTCATCTATAAGCTATAGGCCTTCTAAAAGAGCACTTCTCTCACGTATTTCAAGACTTAAAATTAGATTAGCTCCCTTAGTTGCAGAGAAGCTTCTTGAAAAGAGAAAGACTCTTTCTGAAGAAATATTAGATTATGTAATAAATTATGGGGGACCGGTAGCAGCAGCTTATGTTAGAAGGCTTTATGCTAAAGCTAAGGAGTATGGTAGAGATGATTTGATAAGTATTTTAAGAAGTATCTGGGAAACCTATGGTAGGCCATTACCTATTAAATGCCCCTACTGTGGTTTCGCTTCAATTCAGCCCAATTTCACATGTTTCGTATGTGGTAAGAAGGTAAGTGTTTCAGAACTTAAGGAAGCAATAGATTTTGAAGCCTTACTTGAAATGTTTGTTGATGTAGCAACACTTGACGACATAAAAAGAATCGAGGAAAACCAAGCACTAATATATGATCCCAGGAAGGGTTTAAAAACAAGGAAGGATTCTCCTGATAGAGTACAGTACATTATTCCGCTAAGCGAAAAGGAGGTTAAGGAAATTACTGAGAAAATAGAAGACAAGTTTAAGCCAAAACCTGAAATAGAAGAGAAAATTGAAGAAGTAATTAAGGTATTTAAGGAAGGAGCTAAGAAAATTGAAGAGAAAAGAGAGGTAAAAACAACACTAGACATGTTTCTAAAGAAAGAGGAGAAGTAAGGTGTTAATTGAGGAAATAAGTCCAAGTCAGTTAGAAAGAGTGGTTAGGGAAAATAAAATAGTTCTCATAGAGTATGTTAGTAAGGAGAAAAGGGAATCAAGATATTTTCACTCATTAATCAAGGATTTTTCATTTAAAGTACTTAATCAAATAAAGATAGTTTTGATAAACTTAGATAAACACCCTGAAGTTAAAGAAAGGGAAAACATTGTTTTCCTACCTCACTTAAAACTTTACCTTAACGGAGAAAACATTTGGGAGCAAGAAGGGTGCTTCATGGATTACACTAAGGATATGTTCATACTTAGGAGGAGCATAAGGGAGGCATTAAAAAGTAAAGGTCTTAAAATAAAAATTTAGTTTTCACGAATCTTATGAACACTGCATAAATCGTTTTTTACAGGTGTTCCACAGAGGCTACAGTGTCCTGAAAAGCCATATTCTTTTAAAAGTTTTTCAACTAAAATTTCACTTATTTTCAAAATTGAATCAACAAGTTCGAAATGCCCACAATACAGTTTTTCAATATATTGCATTGCTGCACAAAACATCTTATTAAAAAATGCTTCACTTTCTAATGAATACACGCTATCAAACAATCCCTTATAGAAACCGTATATGGTGAGCTCTTTAGTTTTAATTTTTCTAAAAGGCTTAATAAAGTAAATGTTATATTTTGGAACATAAAGTTTAGGCATGGTTTCACCTATTGTTTCTAAATTGAACTCTAAAAAACCATACATGAAATATGTTACTTCAAAATCTAAAGTTATTGGTAACACTATTTTCTCTATGCCTACTTTAAGTGCTTCCATTAGAGCATACTCTCTTTTTACCCTAAAGTTTTTTAGAAAATCATTACTTCTTGGATAGTTAAATATAAGTTTTTCTTCGACCTTTTCTAAAACCTCTTCTTTAAGCTTAAGAGTTGAGGGAATAAGCACATACAGTTTTGAGGGATAATTTTTCTCTATTTTCTCTAAAAGCTTAAATGATGCAGTTGAAATTAGGGGAAATTCTTCAAAGAATAAAAACCCTATTTTATCTTTAGGATTAAGCATTTTCCACTTACTTATTTCACGCTTAACTTGTTTTATTAAGCTCTTCTCTAAGCACTGTAGACACAATCTTTCTCCAGATTCTCTTCTAAAATACACTGCTTCCCTTAACCTACAGGAGCTGCACTTATGAGACTGCATTTCTCTTATCGTATTTTAGATTTGTTCAATATGGAAATAAGTGTTTAGAGTAAAAGTTATATAGAAGTGCTCGCTACTTGAGAATGGATTATGGGTAATCAATGCTTTTAGATGAGGTGGCAACATAAATGGCGTATGGAATACCCGTTCTTGTATTAAAAGAGGGTACTCAGAGAACAACAGGTAGGGATGCTTTAAGAGCAAACATTTTAGCAGCAAGAGTTTTAGCTGAAACGTTAAGGACGTCCCTAGGTCCACGTGGTTTAGATAAAATGTTAGTAGATAGCTTCGGAGATGTAACAATAACTAATGATGGAGCAACAATAGTTAAGGAAATGGAGGTTCAACATCCAGCGGCAAAACTATTAGTAGAAGTAGCTAAAGCACAGGATGCAGAAGTAGGTGATGGAACAACAACAGCCGTTGTTCTCGCCGGATTACTTCTTGAAAAAGCAGAGTCCCTTCTTGACCAAGAAATACATCCAACAATAATCATTGAAGGATTCAAGGAAGCATTAGCTAAATCATTAGAGCATCTCGATAAAATAGGTGTAAAAGTTAATCCCGTAGATAGGGAAACTCTTAAGAAACTTGCAAGCACAGCATTAGCAAGCAAGTATGTTGGAGCAGGCACAGTTAGAGAAAAACTTGTTGACTTAATAATAGATGCTGCACTCACCGTTGCTGAGCCTAGACCTGATGGAACTTATAATTTAGACTTAAACAATGTTAAAGTGGAAAAGAAGAAGGGAGAAAGCTTACTTGACAGTCAGCTCATAAGAGGTATTGTATTAGATAAAGAAGTTGTTCATCCAACAATGCCTAGGAGAATTGAAGGAGCAAAGATAGCGTTATTGGACATGCCATTGGAAGTTGAGAAGCCAGAATTTACAGCTAAAATAAACATAACAAGCCCGGAACAAATTAAAGCGTTTCTCGAAGAAGAAACAAAAATGCTTAGGGACATGGTTGAGAAAATAGCTAGCATAGGAGCTAATGTCGTAATATGCCAGAAGGGTATTGACGATGTAGCACAATACTTTCTTGCTAAGAAGGGTATTTTGGCTGTTAGGAGAGTTAAGAGAAGCGACATGGAAAAACTAGAAAGAGCAACAGGAGGAAGAATAATAAGCAGCATAAGGGACTTGACGTCTGAAGACTTAGGACAAGCAGAGCTTGTTGAAGAAAGAAGGGTTGGAACAGATAAAATGGTGTTTATTGAAGAATGCAAGAATCCCAAGGCAGTAACCATTCTGCTCCGCGGAGCAAACGATATGGAGCTTGATGAAGCAGAAAGAAGCATACATGACGCACTTAGCGTAATAAGGAACGTTATGAAGGAGCCTGAGATCGTTGGCGGCGGAGGAGCACCAGAAGTAGAATTAGCTTTAAGACTAAGAGAGTATGCAAGGTCAAGAGGAGGTAAGGAAGCATTAGCTATTAACGCATATGCTGACGCATTAGAGGAAATAGCTTTAATACTAGCAGAGTCAGCAGGACTAGATCCGCTAAATGCTAGAGGAGAGCTAAGGAAACTTCATGAAAAAGGAAACATCAATGCTGGTGTAGATGTACTAAACTCTAAAATAATCGAGGACATGATCAAAATAAACGTAATAGACCCCGTTCTAGTGAAGAAACAAGTACTTAAGAGCGCAACTGAAGCTGCAACAGCAATACTAAAGATAGACGATATAATAGCCGCAGCACCACCGAAGAAGAAGGAGAAAGAGGGAGAAGGAATACCTAAGTACTAAATAGACAAATCGTTTTTCCAAAATTACTAAACCGTAACATTTAATTGTTAAAACTAACCTACGAATTTTCCGAACCAAATTTTTCTAGTGAGGTATAGTAGAACTTGTCCAAACGTAAGGAATCCTACATTAGCAAGATAAAGATCGGTCCGCCCAAGCTAACGAAGTATGAGAGAGCACGAATTATAGGGGCAAGGGCTTTGCAATTAACTATGGGGGCATCGCCTTTAATATCTATTGAGCTCGTAGGATCAACTGATCCACTCGATATTGCTGAAAGGGAATTGAAAATGGGGATTTTACCCATAACTATTAGGCGTAGATTACCTACAGGGGAACATCAAGACATACCTTTAAAATGGCTTCTTGAAGCTGAAAGGGAAGCTTTAGGTAAAAAAGCAGTATATGCTTAGTAATAAACAGTAAACTTTAAACATATTTTTAATTCGAAGCATTACTTCGGTAAAGTTAATGATTCCAAGAACTTACACGCTCATAATAGCTGAGAAACCTAAGGCCGCATCTAAAATAGCCTATGCTCTTTCAAACGGTAAAAGTAAAAAGTACAGCTTGTACAATGTCCCCTACTGGGTTTTTAAATTAAATGGAAAATGGTATGTTGTTGGTTCTGCCGCAGGACATCTTTTTACGCTAACCACTAATACTTATGGCTTTCCAGTATTTGATTATTATTGGGAGCCATCATGGCTTGTTGACAAGAACGCTAAATATACTAGACCGTTCTTTCTTGTCCTTGAAAAGCTATGTACTAATGCTTCAGAATTTATTAATGCATGCGATTACGATATAGAAGGTTCAGTTATAGGATACATGGTCATTAAGGAGCTAGGGGATTTAAGGAAGGCTTATCGTATGAAGTTTTCAACATTAACGCCTCAGGATTTAAGAGAGGCCTTTAAAAATGTAAATAAAGGTTTAGATACGTCCATGATTGAAGCCGGGCTTTGTAGACATGAACTTGACTGGATATGGGGAATAAATGTTTCAAGAGCTCTCATGTTTTCTGTGAGAAGGGTCTCTAGGAGAAAAGTCATTTTAAGTGCTGGAAGAGTGCAGTCACCAACACTTATTGAAGTAGTGAACACTGAACACTCTAGAAATACTTTTGTACCAACACCTCTCTTTAACATTAATGTGCAAGTTAAAATAGGCAATAAGTTATTTTCTCTCGAATCGCTTAACGGAAGTTTTAGAGAAAAAAGTGAAGCCGAAAAAGTAGCTGAAACAATTAAAAGCATAGGAAAAGCTGTCATTGAAAAAGTAGAGTATCGAAGGGAAGAGTATCGTCCGCCACCACCGTTTAATTTAGGTGATTTACAAGCTGAAGCAGCTAAAATTTACGGTTACTCGCCTATGGAAACTCAGAAAATAGCTGAGCAACTATATCTCAATGCACTAATAAGTTATCCGAGAACAAACAGCCAGAAATTGCCGCCAACAATAAATTATAGGGGGATTCTAGCAAACTTAAGTAAAATTCCCGAATATAAGGGTATGGTTAAACTACTTTTAAATGAAGTAGGAGATTATTTAGTAGCTCATGAAGGCAGTAAAACGGATCCGGCACATCCTGCAATATACCCTACAGGTATTAGACCTAAGATGCTTAAAGAAAAAGAGCAGAGAATCTATGATCTCATTGTGAGAAGGTTTTTAGCAACATTTGCTACAAGCTTAAAGCTTTACTCATTAACGTTATATTTAAGCATAGGTAATTACAAGTTTAGGCTGAAATTTAGGGTCATAAAGGATAGAGGATGGCTAAAATATTATCCGTTCTTATCTGTGGAGGAAGCAGAGGAAATACCTCTTTTGAGGAAAGGAGAGTTTCTCCCTATAGAGAAAGTTAGGGTAACAACAAATTATACTAAGTTTCAAAAATCTTATTCAAAAGCCTCTCTGCTCAAGTGGATGGAAAGCGTTAACATAGGAACTGAGAGTACTAGGGCAAGGATTATAGAGAGCCTATTTAATAGAGGTTACTTCAAGGTTTCGAAGGGAAAAATAGAAGTTACACCCTTAGGCTATGCTGTTGCAAAAATCTTAACAAAATACTTCAACGACTTAACAAATGTTGAATTAACTAGAAAATTTGAGGAAATGTTAAACGCTATAAGAGAAGGTAAAATCACCAGAGAACATGTGGTAGAGGAATCTAAGAAGTTCTTGAAAACCCTTCTTGAGAAGTTTAAAGCTAATGAAGCAGATAAGGCAGGAGTTGACTTAGCTAAAAGCTTAGGCTTCATTAAACCGGTAAACCCCTGCATTATATGTGGACTAGAATCAATTGAAAACTTCAGTTTATGTAAAAACCATTACGAAGCATTACTTAATATTAGAAGTAAATATCGTGAATGGGTTAAGGCTTATGGTAAACTTGGCTTTAGCGATTATTTAAGGAAAATAAGTAAACTTAGTATATCAGGTAAATGGGTTAGAGAAGTTGCAAAAGCTATATTAGAAGATAAGCTTTCCGTTAACTAATTAACTCTTAGTGAGAGCATGGAAAAATAGAGAAAAATAGCCTACATAAGGCACTCTTAAAGGATATCCGTTTATCATTACTGCTTTTCCTAAAACCCCTTCCTCAGGAACATACCATGAATCTCTAACTATATTACCATCACCTTTAGTTATGAAAAATATTTTTCCCTCTACATTGACGATATCTATTACCCTATGTATGATAGGTGTACGTAAGGAAATTATAACTGATTTAGGAGAAGGATTAGGAACTACCTTATTATAGACTATGATATCATTTACCTTAATATCTTCAGGGTTAACTCCAACTATTACTACAACATCTCCTATGTTCAATGTGGGTATCATGCTTGAGCTTTCAACGGCCGCTAAAGGTATTGAAGTGTTAAGTGCTACTTTTAAAAGGAATGGGAGTGTAAGCACTAAGACTATTGCGACTATTAAAAATGTTACTTCAAAAAACCTCTTCATATTGGAAAGAATTTTATGCATTGCGATGCTTCCCTATCTACGGGTGGTATATGGGAGCTAAAGAAAGAAATATGTTTTTCTATAAAAACGTTTTATGGTGGAAGAAAAGTTATGGAAAAAGCTTATAGTGAAAAACTAGCAGTAACAAGCATTGTTGCTTCTACATTAGTTATTGCCTTAGTGTCTATAGGGTCAGGAGGGAAAGTTTACTATGGATTCTTCTACATACCTCCTCCCGGAGAATTTGTAGTTGCCATTATACCTTACTTATTCATATTTCTAAGTATTCACATGGTACTTAAGGCAGTTGAGAATAAGCTTAAACTTTTTAGTGAAAAAGTAGCTATAGCTTCATTGCTTCTTGGTTATTATTTAGCTTTAATGTCATCTATGCTTTATGCTGTATCTGGAAGTAGGGAGACTTTAGTAAGTTTTCTTGGAGACTCTGTGGTTTCGCTGGGAAGCATTGTGCATATAAATTTTAAATCAATACCCTATGTTGCGAGGAAGTTTCTTTCAAAAAGAGATGTTTTTGACAAGATAATAGTTTCGCTAGCTTTCCTTATTTTGGGATTATCTAGGGTTGTTAGTGAAGAAGTTCCTTTAAGCATTTCACTTGTTTTTTACGGTTTATCATGGTTCATTATTATCTTAGTGCTTCATGATTTCGCAAAAGTATTTAAAATAAGGTTTAAAGACTTTGTTATTCAGCTAAATTTCCTGATATTGTTTGCTATCGTAAACTTATTCTACACTATTCTGATAATACTTTCGATTTAAAGTTCTTCTTCATCAAGTTCGCTTAAGTCTATTTCGAAAACCTCTCCCTCTCTTCTTTCCCTTCTTCCTCCACCGCCCAGTACTTTTCGTCCCTTTGCACCTTCTACCTCTACTTCCCCTTCACCACCAACTTTTATCTTACTTACTACAGCTCTCCATTTATGCCCATTGGAACATTGATACATTCCCATAATGGTTATCGTTATTCTACCTTTAGAGTCAGGTATCGGGGAAACGAGCTGCCATGTTTTATATGGTTTCTCTACTTTCTCCCCACAGTAAGGGCAAATGTTTGGAGGATGTTTTTTGGGCATGCTTTAGCACCCTTTTCAAGAATTAATGGCTTCTGTGGTGTTTTTAAGAGTTTAGCCTAACTATTTCAACTTTATACTCTCCTAATTCTCTAAGTAATTCTTTAGCTATGTCTGAGAATACTTGCTCAACTTTTTCAGGGCTTGTAGTATACACTGTTACTTCAAATTCAGCTGCTGAACCGGTGAGTTTATGAACTCTTATGTCCGGTGATATCTTTACTATCCCCTTATATGCTGAAATAGCTCTCATAATCTTATCTTCTATGTCCTCTATTGTAAAAGGAGCTTCAACACGTACAAGGATTTTAACAGCAAAAAGTTCCGAATATATTTTCAAAAGTCTCTCTAAGAATAGTGAGTTAGGTATTTTCACAACGCTTCCATCTCTAGTTTTAATTTCAGTATATACAGCTCCAATATTCCTAACTTTCCCCACTACGTCACCTATTTTTATCATATCACCTATGACTATAACTCTTCCCAAGAGAATAACGTAATATGATATTACATTCATGTACAAGTTTTTAGCAGAGTAGGCAAGTATTAGTAGGAAACCTATTATTGCAAGCACTAGGTAAGTGTTTGCTGTAAAAAGCGAAATTATTATGAGAAGTATTAGAGAATATATGACAATGCTTATTACATTATGTATCCTAATGTATGCTGATTGTGAAATTATGTTTCTTTGAACCATTCTCTTAAGCATGTTGTTAACTGTTTTGAGAACGGCTACGCCAATTATGAATGCTAATGCTGAGTATATTATTTGAGCCATTAGCGGATTCATTAGGAGCAAGCGTAATTGCTCAATATAGTATTCGATAAATTTCCATACAGCTTCACTTTCTTGCATAGCTAAATTCCTCTAAAAGCTTTTACAAACTCCTCTGCAATATCATTTCTCACAAGCCCTATTATTTCATACCCCGGTCTTAGCTCCTTAATATCACTTGGTTCTAAAAACTTTTCACCATCAAATACCGCTATAATTTTTGCTGCTAAAGGTATTTTTAAATCGTTTAGGGACTTGCCTATGCAAGCATCATTCTCAGTTAGCGTTATTGAAACTAATCCGTAAGTGCCGCTGAAAATGGGTGCTATTTTAACTAATGAGTATTTTCCTTCAATAAATCCTTCAATAATGTTGGCTGTAACGTAGGGTACGCATATTGCGCTCTCTATACCTACTCTTTCAAGAAGTTTAGCAACTTTTTCGTTTTTTACTCTAACAATTATTCTTGGTACTCCATATTCTCTAGCTATGAGTGCTACGAAAAGGTTTACTTCATCCTTATCCGTAGCTGCAACTAGAACGTCGAGTTTGCCTAAATCTACTTCATCATAAAGTGTTAAATCTGTAGCGTCACGATTTATCGCTAATACGTCTGCTTCCTCTGTTACTATTCTGCATTTTTCCTTTTCCTTATCGACAACTATTACCTCATTTCCTTTACCTGAAAGCATTTTAGCTAAGTGCCGTCCAGTATCGCCTGCTCCAACAATCAATATTCTCATAGTACTTAACACCTAAGTTCTTCCTAACTCTTTACACCTATCTGATTTGAAAGTTTCGGATATTTCATATAAACCCTATCTTTTTAACAATAAAAAGTAGCAGGTATGACATAAAAAATGCTAATAAAACCTTTTCTTTATTGCCCTTTGTAACTACTATTACTAAAACATGTATGGAATATATTATGAGCGATAAGAAAAGTAGGTTTAGAAAATTATGGATTATTGAGTATGAAAGTATAGGTAAGAAATAGATTGTTGCGAGAAGACACATGTAAGTTTTCTTGTAGTTTATTATTTCAGCGAATTCCATCATTAAAATAGGAGTGATAAAGTTCAATGATAGAATAATCGTTATAAGATCCATGCTTGTGCTCAAGCACTAACCCTCCACTAAGCAATAATACTTATTGTGGGAGAATATTTACTAACTTTACTAGAGACAGTATTCTTGACAATAATAGTATGAGGTATTTGAAATGAAGGACATCGTTTACTATTCAATTGAAGAAGCATTTAAAATACACCATGTTAGAGGAAGAGAAATTATTGATTCTAGAGGCAGACCTACCGTTGAAGCTGAAGTTTCAACTATAGGTGGTGGGGTGGGTTTAGCTGCAGTTCCTGCAGGTGCATCTAAGGGTAAATATGAAGCTTGGGAATTACGTGATGGTGATGCAAGATTTTTCGGGTTAGGTGTTAGAAAAGCTGTCAAAAACATAAACAACGTTATCTCTAAGGAAATAGTGGGTCTCGACTCAAGATATCAGAAAGAAATAGATAATAAGATGATTATTCTTGACGGAACACCTAATAAGTCAAGATTAGGGGCAAACGCTATATTAGCTGTTTCGATAGCTACAGCTAAAGCTGCAGCAGACACTTACGGATTACCTTTATTCAAATATCTTGGAGGGTATTTGGCTAGAACACTACCTACACCGTTTTTAAACATAATTAACGGAGGTAAGCATGCTGGAAATAAACTTAGTATACAAGAATTCATGATTGTTCCGGGAGAAGCAGATAGTTTTTCAGAAGCTTTAAGAGTGGCTTGCGAAGTCTACTATAAACTTAGAAATTATCTTAAGGACAAGCATGGTTTACAAGCAATTAACGTAGGTGATGAAGGAGGTTTTGCTCCGCCAATGTCCGAAACTAGAGAGGCTCTTGATGCTTTAATTAGAGCAATAAAAATGGCTGGATATGCTGAAGGCTCAGAGGTTGCCATAGCACTTGATGCTGCTGCTTCAAGCTTTTACGATGAATTGAAAAGGAAATACTATATTGACGGTAAATATGTTGAACCAGATAAGCTATTAGAATATTACTTAGAATTAGTTGAAGAATACCCCATAGTGAGCATTGAAGACCCATTTCATGAAGATGATTTTAAGAGGTTCGCTGAATTAACGAGGAAAGTTGGTTCTAAGATACTTATAGTTGGTGATGACTTATTCGTAACGAACATTAACAGATTCGAGAAGGGAGTTTCTATGGGTGCAGCAAACTCTATACTTGTGAAGATGAATCAAATAGGTACGTTAAGTGAAACATTGGATGTAATACATTACGCTATGCAGGCAGGCTATCAGCCAATAATAAGCCATAGAAGTGGTGAAACGGAAGACATAACAATATCGGACTTAGCTGTAGCTACAAATGCTGGAGCAATAAAAACTGGTGCACCTGCACGTGGTGAAAGAACAGCAAAGTACAATAGACTAATTAGGATAGAGGAAATACTGGGTAGTGAAGCAAAGTACGCTGGTTTCACAATATTTCCGAGAAAACCTAGATAGTAAAGTTTAATGCGATGATGAAGGTTAAAAGCGAGGAAAATCAGTGTCTGGAACCAGGCTTCTGAGCAAAACGTAGTTTAAATTAAGTAAAAAACGCAATTAACTCTTTAGCTTTAAGCCTAAAACTCTCTATTTTTACCTTAGCTTACTTCGGCGGTGTTGGCAAACTAGCGCTTTCACCAGAAGGTACTCCTGTCAATGGTAGTTCAGGGAATCTCTCTTTCATTCTTTGCTCAGCTATTATTGATGCTTCCTCAAGTATTTTCTTAGCTTCACCACTAACTACCGTAGTGTCTATAGCTGTCCCAGTAAATTCTCCTGCTTCTAGAACTATCGAGTGGAGCATTGTATCGACTTCGTCGAGTTCGAAGGCAATTTCGGGAACTATTCCTTTTAGATGCTGCTTAATATCTTTAATTACTTCAACTATAGGTGCCATAGTTACAAGAACATCTCCTAGTTCTCTAACAGTCTCTAACCTAAGTGCTACTTGTTCAAGAGCTAGCTGTGCTCTAAGAACGGTTTTAGCTATTTTTCTAACTTCAGCTACTTCATTAGCGTATATTGCTGCTCTAGCACTATCCTTCATCATGTGTGCTGAAACTACTTTTTCAAATAGCATTTTGTCTCTTTCTTGTAGCTTATTAAATAAGTGTTCTAAGCGATTTACCTGTATCTTTACTTTATAAAGTGCCATAGCTAACTTGTATCTCATTGGCGGTGGTGGATGAATTATTCTCGCTATCCTCTCCTTAACCGATGGCTTAGAGCTGTCATCCCAGTCCTTCACAAACTTTTCAAGTCTAGATGGCATACTGTTTACCACCGAAAAATGATGTTGCACATTATTTTATATTTAAAACTTAGGGGCTATACGAAAACTCCTAAAGCAAAGCCCCTAACTCTTAAATAGCCTCAAGGTGAATAAAGGATTTTTTCGAAAGCAAAAACCGGAAAGAGTGGTTTAGAAATGATCTTAACTGTTGAAACATTTGAAAAATACGTAGGACAATCAGTAAAGGACCCCTATGGACGTTACGTTGGCGTGATAGCAGGGTTCTTCAGCGAAATCGATGGAACAATAAACTATGTAAGCTTAGAGTATGCTAATGGAGAATTCACTAAACTACCAGTAAGTAGGTTTGAGTTTAAACCAGACACAGTAATTCTTGTTCCAGGATGGAAAGCTGAAGCCAACGAAGTTAAGATGAAGCTAGAAACTGTAAGGAAAAGAGTTAAGGCGTTAGATGATCTCTTTGCTAAAGGTGAAATAGCTAGGCATGCTTATGAAGAATTTAAGAAGAAACTAGAAACAGACTTAGGAAAGCTTAGGATAGAGGCTAAGGAAGTTAAGAGAAACCTACAGCATAGGTTAAGGGAGCTTGAGAAACAGAAGGAAAGCTTAGAAACAGCGCTTGCCGCGATGAAGATGATGTTTTTCTCAGGTGAAATAAGTGAGCCAATATTTAAGAGAGCTTCAGAAATAATTAAGAGGAACATTGAGAAATGTGATGCGGAAAAGAAGGATATTAGGTCAGCTATGGATGAGCTTGAAAAAATAGAGTCAGCACCTATTTCGCTAACAGCACCACATAAGGAGGAGAAGCCTGAGGAAACAGCTATTACGGCGCCTTCGGAAGAGGCACCATTAGTGGTTCATGTTGTTGAAAGTGAACAGTAAATATTTTTCTAACTCTATAATATTTTGAGGGACACCGAGTGAGTAGAATTGTCAAGGAGTGGGGCGGTGAAGAGTATAGTAGGCCGTTCTTTCTTAGAATACTTAGCAAGCTAAAACCCCGTAGAACCTCTTTGAAAAGGCAAATTTCAGAGGTAATTTATAGATTAGAGATACAAATGGAGAAACTTGATGAAACACTTACCAGACTTAGGAGTAGAGATAATGAGTTATTGGAGAAAACAGTTAAAGCGTATATAGCTAAGGATTTTGCACGCGCCTCAATCTATGCAAGTGAAATAGCTGAGTTAAGAAAAATGGCTAAAATAGTTCTAGCCAGTAGACTTGCTTTAGAAAGAGTAAAGGTGAGGTTAGAAACTATAGTTGAATTAGGAGACATAGCAACTGTAATTGCACCTTTGGTTCCTGTTCTTAAGAGCTTAAAAACTCAGCTCTCAGGAATAATTCCTGAAATTTCAATAGAGCTTGAGGAAATAACTAATAGCATGAACACTATGCTGTTAGAAGTAGGTCAAGTGGCTGCGGCAACAGCTTCAACACCCATGTTAACTGAGGAAGCTAAAAAAGTGCTTCTCGAAGCCCAAGCTCTTGCTGAAGAGAAAATCAAAGAAAACTTCCCGAAAATACCTCCTCAAATAAAGATTCCTAAGCTAGAAGAGGCAACTACTAGAATACCTATAACTTTAGATATAGCTGCAGCTCAAACGATGCCCACAAAGCCAACTAAGATAAGAATGTCGATAAAAGAACTAGAAAATAAAGTTTTAAAATACATAAAGTCACATAGAGGCTTCATAGATGTTAATGAGTGCGCAGAAGTTTTTGGAGTGCATAGGGAGGACATATTAAAAGCTCTTCGTTCTCTTGAGAAGAAAGGTAAGATAAAGTTGAGAAGGTAAGGGTAAACGTTAACTTAAACACTATAAATGAATTTTTAAACATATCGTCTAGTTTGGAGTCTAAGAAACATTCACGGTGGTTTCCGGTGGCGCTTAACGTGCTTGAAGATATGGCTCGAAGATATGCTCAACAAGCGGTTAATGCTGATAGGAAAGGCAATAGAGAAGTCGCAATAGCTTACTATAATAAAGCAGTTGAGGCATTAACAAAAATCGTTAGGCTTTATCCTGACAATCCTCTTACAAAAGTTTATCTTACAATGATTAAAGAGTACAGAGAAAGAGCTGAGCAATTGAAAAGATTAAGTGTAAGCGTGCCTGTGGAAGGTGAGGAGCAAGGGGAAATTTCAATAGAGGACCTAATAGTTTCTGAAAAACCAAGTGTGACATGGGATGATATTGCCGATTTAGAGCATGCTAAAAAGGCAATAAAGAAAGCAATAATTTATCCAGCACGTAACCCTGAGTTCTTCCCCTTAGGATGGCCTAGAGGAATACTTCTCTATGGACCTCCAGGCTGTGGTAAAACACTTTTAGCTTCAGCAGTAGCTAATGAAATAGATGCTGTATTTATAAGCGTCGACGCCGCGACAATAATGTCTAAGTGGCTTGGAGAAGCTGAGAAGAATGTTGCAAAACTCTTCAGAAAAGGTAGGGAAATAGCTAAGAAAGGAACGCCAGCAATAATATTTATTGATGAAATAGATTCTCTATTAGGTGTTTTTAGCGGAGAAGTTGGAGGAGAGGTAAGGGTAAGAAACCAGTTTCTTAAAGAAATGGATGGGTTACAGGACAAGAAAAGCAAGTTACTGCTTTTTATAATAGGTGCTACGAATAAGCCTTGGAAACTTGATGACGCCTTCATAAGGAGGTTTCAAAGGAGAATATACATTCCCCCTCCATCTTATGAGGCAAGAATAGAGTTATTTAGGCTTTATACTAAAGAGCTAAAACTTGATCCATCAGTTAACATAAGGGAGTTAGCTAAACTAACTGAGGGCTATTCAAGTAGCGATATTAGAGATATATGTCAAGAGGTTCAGGAAAAAGTTGTTGAAGAATACTTTGAGGAAACAGGAGGCGCTTATGGTGAACCAAGAGCTATAACGATGGACGACTTTATAGAGGTTATTAAGAGAAGAAGACCTAGCATAAGTTTAGAACTTATTAGAAGATATGAAATATGGGTAGCAGAATATGGAGCATTATAGTAGAAGTTTGAAAAAGAAAAAATCAAAAATTTTGTGTTTATTTTATTAGCTCTAATTTGTTGATGTTTACTCTACCTTAGCTCTGAAGTAGTGGCCGTTGGGGCACTTAAAGAGACCGATTTTAACGCCCTTTCTGCCCTTTGGTGCTAGCACCCATGTCTTTATTGGCTTTTCTACCTCAGCTCCACACTTTGGACACTTGGGCATATTCTATCACCATACTAATGTATAATAGTATTGGAATTTAAACTTAACTTCAGATCTTCACTATAAAGCTATGGTGGGAAGGAGTAGTGTTTCTAAATGTGATTTAAAGGATTCCTTTAACATAATAGACTCTTCTCATTACAACATAGTGTTGAGTAGCGATTTTCCCTTGAATCAACTATTTAAAAGTAATTATGCTGAATGGTGTTTTACGATTTTCTCTTAAATAGTTAATATGTGAAATTTTATAGATAACTTAAAAAACATGTATCTTAGGGTGAGTATTCGGTCATGTACTACATGGAGGAATACAATGGTTTTACACTTTATGAAACTAAGGAGTTTAAGCTGGAGCAGCCATCTTATATGCTTTTAGGGCTTCCAGATACGGGACTGGTTGCATCTATTTCTTCAAGCTACCTTGTTGATTCACTAAAAATGAATGAAGTTGGTGGGATAGATTCCTATAGATATTTTCCACCAATAGCTGTTATTCATAATGGCGAAAGTAAATTGCCTATTAGAATGTTTTATAAAGGAAATATACTGGTCATAATATCCGAACTACCTATTTCGCCTAGCGCAACATATCCTTTAGCTTTTATGCTAGTTGATTATGCTCAGAAAAAGGGGGTAACACACATTGTTTCACCAGTAGGGTTAGGTGTTCCCCATAGAATGGAAGTGGAAAAGCCAGCAACATATGGTTTAGCAACATCTAAAGAGGGAGAGCAGATTTTATCAAAGGTTGGTATTAAAGGGTTTCAAGAAGGTTTCATAGTAGGCCCTTACGCTGTTGTTTTAAAGGAGGCTAAAAGAAGAAAAATGAGTAATATAGTAATTTTCGCAGAAGCCTTCATAGACTTTCCCGATCCAGCAGCCGCCGTTGAGGTACTAACAATTTTAACTAAAATATTTAGTGTAGAAATAGATCTTAAACCGTTAATAGAGAAAGCTGAGGAAATAAGACTAAAAACTAGAGAGCTTATGATGAACACTAAAAGGGTTCTTGAAAGAATGAAGAAAGGTTATGAACAACAACTCCCGCTCATGTACGTATTCTAAGAGGCCTTTAAGGTGAGGTGAAACGTTAAATGTCAAGTAGAAGAATACGTGACATGATTAGGGAATTTGAAAGAGAAATAGAGAAAACAATAGAGGAAATAGTAGATAGTATCGTAGGAACCTATGAAGCGAGACCTTTATGGAGTAAGGATGGTTCACTTGAGCCACTAATTAGTGTTGTAGAAAAAGATGATAAATACGTAATAACAATAGATCTACCCTTAGCTAATCTTAAAACACTATCCATTACTGGAAAATATAATTATATTGAACTACGTTGCAAGTTAAAGCATAGAGTGAAGCTTAGTGAATGGCCAATGTCTCGAACAGAGTTTACTGAGTATAGAAAGATTATTGAGTTACCTGAAAATGCAGATGTTGCTAAATTTGAAGTTAAAAAGTATGCGGAGTATTCAATAATTGAAATAATTGTTCCTAAAAGGGTTAAGCCTTAGTATGTATTTCAACGATATCGCCATCCACTAGTACGTGGTTTTTTCCAACACGTTCGCCAGGATATTTAGCTGAAGGACCCCAAATTTTAGCGTACTTGAAATTTTTGTAAAGCCTGGAATGGACTCTTTCTGCGGCATCTAACACCGTAGCTCCCTTTTTCAATATTAAAGGCTGTGGTGAAGGTTTATCTTCACCTGGTTGTTTAGTGTAAACTCTTATTATGTTTGTTATATTAAAGAACATCTTGCCTAATCCACTTAAGCCTTTACCTGTTTTAGCAGAAATAGCTATCACTGGTACTTCGTAGTTAATGGATTTTTCTATGTCACTAAGTATTTTCCTCAATTGTGTTTCATTTAACAAATCGGCTTTATTAAGTAATATAACTGCTGGCTTATAAGTTGAGCTTTCAAAAATAGCTGATTCAACGTCATCTAATGTTACTTCTCCAAAAATTCTAACTAGTGCATGATATATTTTATAATCTTTTAGTAGTTTTTCAATCTCCTTTGCTGTCGCATTTAAGAGTCTGCCGGAAATTATTACTTGAATTCCTCCACTACTTTTCCTTTGAATATCAACTTTTCCTTTAGGCTTTTTTATGAAAATTTTTGCTTCATTAAGCTCGTTTAAAATTGTTTTTAACTGTTCTATAGGGTTATTTGTTGCGTCAAGAACTATAGCTATGGCATCAGCATTTCTAGCTAAACCTAGTGTTTTAAGACCCCAGCTTCCTCCCTGTGCAGCTCCCTTGAAAAGTGCAGGTGCTTCAACAAGTTGAAACTTTACATCTTCGAATGGCATCATGCCTACTGAAGGTTTACGGGTGAAGTAAGGTATAGGTGATGTTTGAACTTTAGCGTTAGTTAGCTTAGATAGTATAGCGCTTTTTCCGGAATTTGTGAGACCTATTAAAACTATTTGGGCTGCTCCCTCCTTTTCTACAAAAAACCTCGGCCCTCTTCCTCCCTTTCTTCTCTTCTGCTCCTCTATTTCTCTTCTAAGAATGGCCATTTGTCTTCTAATTTGGCGTACAAGATTCTCTGTCCCCTTATGTTTAGGGACTGCTGAAAGGAATTCCTCTAGAGCTTTAAGTTTTTCCTGCGGAGATTTAGCTTCCATAACCTTAATCCATTTAGCTTTAGCTTCAGCCGGTAAGTTAGTAACCATAGCTTACGGTACACCTCCACTTAACTACCTCTTTTTATTAATGTATTCTTTAGGAGCAATTTCCTTAACTGTTCTCCAACTTTTCCTAACTATGTTTGGTAAAAATCCATTTTTTAAGTAGAATTCTTTCAGCCAAGAAACTGTTTTTTCATCCGAAGGATAACCACTTCCGAAATCGCCGAAAACTCTTTTTAATTGGCTAATATGTTTTTCCCTATGAACCTTAGCTACTATTGAAGCTGCTGAAACAGCAATATATTTCTTATCAGCAAAGTGTTCAGCAACCAGTTTCCCTTTAAAGTTAAGGGATTTAATGCGATTTTTAAGTTTTTCAGGAGACATTGAAGGTAAGTCAATGACTATTTCCTCTATTTCTCCATTAAAATCTTTAATAGCCTCTTTAACTATTTCAACATATTTGTCAGCTAAAATACGGTTTATATTTCTTCGATCTATTTCCGAAACGCTAACTTCTCTAACATAAATTTTCCTAGCTACTTTCCTAATTACATTATAGTATGCTTCTCTCATGTAATGACTTAGAAGCTTACTATCCTTAACGCCTAAGCGCTTAAGCTTAGTGATTTCAGATTTATCAACAATAACTCCAGCTACAAACATGTCTCCTATTACAGGTCCCTTTCCGGCTTCATCTATCCCTAATATTAAGCCCAATTTCGCCCTTACTCCTCCCTAACATACAATTTTTCCTAATTATTTCTATTACTTCGTTTTCTTTAAGAACTTTAAACTGATGATTCCTGTTTTTTCTAAAGGTTTCGAGTAGAATATACTTTGCATTAGTCTTACTGCAAATAAGCTTCGAAATTTCATGTAGATTTAGAAAACCTAAACCGAAATAGTAGTGGTTAGCATATGTGTCATTTTTCTTCACAATGTCATGTACGTGGATAACATGTATTTTCTCTTTACCTAAAGCGTTTATCCAATCACTTATTACTCCAAGCGGAGTATATGATGTTTCACCAGCATTATAATACGCTACAATTGCATGAGCTATATCTAAGCAAAACCTTATACTATTTAAACCTACTTGAGTAAAGTAGGTTGGGAAAGAAAAGTGACCATGAGGATTATTTTCAACAGTTATGGCTATGGAATATTCTTCAGATAACTCCTCTAAGAATCTTATGGTTTCCTTAGCTCTACTTATAATTTTATCGCGAACCTTATTGTCAAACGTTATTTCTTCAGATATTAAATGGATGTTAAAGTATTTTGGCTCAAACTTGCTTATGTTATCTACTATTTTCTTTACAACTTTTCTTGAAGAGTAAGCTATTTCATCTATGGGACTAGCTAATCTAATGTCTCTCCATGGCCCATGAAAGCTTATTTCCAACCCTATGGTTTTTGTGAGCTTTATGATATTTGAAAATTCGTATTCATCATAGGGCCAAGGGTAATCAAGCGATATTTCAACGTAATCAAACCCTAAAGAGTGCATTTGCTCAATAAGTTCCTTTTTACTTTTATTTCCATACCATAAGCTAAAACCTATTTTCCTAGGCAATTCTCCATTACCTCATTTGCTGAGTAATGTAAGCAACGTCTTTAAGTAATTTGCCTCTTTATTTACCATAGTTTGTTTATAAGCATTAATACTTTTGATAAAGAGTTTTTTAATATCCATATTTCCATATAGAGTCTTCAACACGACATAGAAGATTACATCAGGTAGAGGGTGTTTAATGTATTCTCCTTTGGTAGAACATACCTTACTTTCCAAGATAGAAACAGTAGTTGTAGCATTTTTAAGAATCGTTTTGAGCATGAGAAGCGGGGTATTTACTTGGTCTTCGGAACCTAAATATATTGTTTTATTTACACCATATTTCACAAGGAGTTTAAGTAAGTCTTTTTCAGCATTTCTAAGATTATATACTACAGCCCTTAAATGCACTCCATTTAGTGATGGCTCATTTAGTATCTGCGTGTTTAAGCCTTTAAAAATGCTTACAAATGAAGCGGCAAGCTTAGGATAAGTTATCACTATTGGTTTTAAATTATTTTCCTGAAGAACCGCTGCGAAAACCGATAATCCTATAATGCCTTTTATGCTACGAGCCCTATCAGCAATGAGATAGATTACTTCATGGTTTATAGGTTCCTTAAATATTTTCCTGAATAACTCATAGGCTACCATAAGCTCGTTTGAACAAGGAAAGCCTATGAGCTCCCTTCGGTTAATGCCTTGTTTTACTTCATTCATTTTGTTTCCTCAAGAACTTTAAACACGACATCGCTAGGTTTCTGTAGTTTCCCTAGAATATTTTTGGGAAGATTTTTAGTAATTTTACCTCCTATAACATCCCTAATAAATCCTAAAATATCTGTTAAACTGCGAACTTGGTGCAGAGGGAAACCCCACTTTTTAACACATTCACTTACATGCAGTTTCTTGGGAAAGTAAGATAAGCTTGGAACACCGTAGAGTGATGCTTCTCTAGCAAGTGATGCCCCTCCAGAAATAACTGCGAGAGTTTGTTTAAAGAGAACTCTAATGTTTATTGCTTTTTCAGGCACTATCACATTAGGGTATTTTAATGCGTATTGTTTTTGAGAAGTATACCTAGGCAGAAAGATGACGACTACATTTTCCCTACTTAAACTTTCAAGAACTCTCTTGTAAATAGGTTTAAATCTATAGTAAGCTGCTTTTTCCTCTTCAGGTCTAAATATTATTATTTTGTCTTTTCTTGAAATTCCTAGATCTTTTATTGTTTCTTCTTCACCTAGACTATTAATGAAGCTATCGTTTATCCATTCTAATTCATCAATACCATTATACGTTACTTCTTTAACATATTTTTTAAGGATAAATCTTCTTATAGCGTTTTGAGGTATGCATTTAGAGTAAATTACGTAATCTGCTAAGGGTAATGTTAATCTACTTGCTTTCTCAGCATGTGGAGTATCTGTCATTATGATTACTGGTATTCTAAGTCCGAAAGCCACTCTTATAGCACTTGGACTTGGGTAAGATATCAGTACTGATGGTTTCTCCTTCTTAATGTACTTCACTAATTTATTCATTCGTTTAACATCTTCCCTTAATTTTCCTGCAGGACTTCTCCCACCGTACTTACCTAAACACACGTGTTTTTCCATAAATAGTTTAAGAAGAGATTCTGTGTATTCATATTCTCTGCAAGTAATGATTGTTTTATATCCTTTTTTCCTAAGTTTCCTAGCTAAACTAAGCATAAGTAATGCTTGCTTTGAAGTTAATGCATCAAGCCATATTTTCAACATTACGACACCTAGGCTTTTATTGCCAATATTTTGATTTTAAAAGAACCTAATAATGTTAATTATCTCATGATTGCGGAAAATACTACTGAAAATATTTTGTAGAAAATGTATGTGAAAAGCAAGATTAGAAGAGTATATGTTGCCAGCCTTAAATATTTAATATTCTTAATTCTCTTTAAAGACCATAATGTTAACATGAAGGTTACAAGAAATCCTAACATAAGTATAAGTTTAAAGTAATCTTCAAACATTCGTAAATACCTCAATTACGCCGTAACAAAGTTTATATTGTTGTATATGTTTTTATATGTTCTTCATGACTGGTTTTCTTCGATTACCGCTATGACCTTTATTTTCTTCCCCTTATACTCTGCTAATTTTAGCTGGTATTCTTTGGGTGGATATATGATTACTCTTCCTTTGCCGTAGCTTAGTAGTGATGCTTCGAACACGTATACCTGGCTCATTATACCACCATGTATATATTGTAGCTAGAAAAGCTTATAAATATAGCTACTAACAAATATACTTGGTGTCTCCGATGAGGGGGAGGACCGCTTCGACTAGAGGGTAGTTCCCCAAGGAGAGCACATGCTAACTCTTAAGGCACGTGGAGAATTAGTAGAAAGTTTTATTGAGGAGTTACATGAAGAACTCTACCTCACACGTAGAGCAACACAACACATTATAGACGTTTTATGGGAGCTGGACAAGCTACCAACGCTTAATCAAGTACATCAGATGTTCTACAAGCAGTTAAGACAGCAAGGATTTCGTGCACACCAAGCTAAGCAGATATACAAGTATGCGTTATCAATAGTGAAATCAGCTAAGAATAATGGAGGAAGAAAGCCGGTCCTAAGGAAGCTATCAGCTAGACTGGACAAGTATGACGCCAAGGTGGATTTGGAAAACCAGCTAGTTAAAGTAAAGCTGAGGAATAGAGCATTCAGGATAAAGCTGTTGCACAGCAAGGATTACATTAGGAAGTTCTGTTGTGTTGCTCTACGTGTGAGGATTGGTAGAAGGTAGTACGAGGTAATAGTAAGTATTGATAGGTAGGAAAGGGTATAGTTAAATATACCGTTCAGATGCGAGTATAGGCCATATAAACCGAGGAGACTGCTTTCCATTGACATTAATCTAAGGAAAGTAGTTGTCTACGACAGCAGAAGTATTAGAAGGATAGATACTAGGTTCACGGAGGCGTTGTATCTTAAACGTCTCCCTGAGGAAATACAGAAGCGTCATAGTTATGCTTGGAGAAGAAACGATAAATGGCTAGAGACTATAAGAGCACTCCATAGACGCTCTAGGAACATAGTTGTTGACTGGTTTCGTAAACTCGCTAGATATACTGTATTGAAAGCTAGGAGAACGAGGAGTGTTATTGTTCTTGAAGGCCTCGATAAATTATGGTTTAATGCCTCCAAGAAGTCTTTTAGCTTAGCTTATAAGTTGTCAAGGTTCGCTTATAGGAAGCTGCAGCTTGCTATCATTACTAAAGCGATAGAGCATAATGTTCCAGTAGTCTTTGTAGACCCAAGGAGCACCTCATCTACGTGTCCTAGATGTGGAGCAAAGCTATCCTATAATCACAGACTAGCTGTATGCAGGAACTGTGGATTCATGGCTGATAGAGACACCGTTGGAGCAATGAACATATACCTTAAGGCAGTTCGAATCCTTGCCCTACACTATGGGTCGTGGGGCACCCACCCGATGACCAATGAAACCCGAGTAAAGGGCGGGCTAAGAGATGAACCGATGACCGCACATATAAAATCATATACAAACATATAAAGAGGCGAACCCTCTAATGACCTATAAACTATTAACTATGCTGTTATAAAGGTTTTTATCTCCGAAACTTCTATTATTTATGCTAAATATATGATTATAAGGTGGTTTTCATGGGGAAGCTTTTCGGAACCGATGGTGTTCGAGGAATAGTTAATAAAGAATTAACGCCTGAATTAGCGCTTCAACTTGGTTTATCCATAGGAGCGTTTTTCGGTGAGGGCTCAAAAATTCTTGTAGGTCGCGATGTTAGACGCGGTAGAGAAATGCTATTTAAGGCAGTTGTTTCTGGACTATTAAGTTCAGGAGTTAAGGTTTACGATGCAGGATTACTCCCTACACCAACGCTTCAATACGCAATTAAACACTTTAATTATGATGGTGGAGTTATGATTACTGCAAGCCATAATCCTCCAAAGTACAATGGAATAAAGGTAATGGGACCTAACGGCGTTGAAGTAAGCAGAGAGCAGGAAAGAAAGATTGAGGAAATATTTTTCTCGGAAAAATGGAAAAGAGCTGACATCTACAATGTCGTTGAAGAAGTACCTAAACAATTCGGTATAATAGATTCTTACATAAATGCTATCTTAAGACATGTTGATGTTGAAAAGATAAAGTCTAAGAGATTTAGGGTTCTCATAGATCCAGCAAATAGCGTAGGTGCTTTAACAAGCCCCAAAATAGCTAAGAAACTTGGATGTAAAGTGTATACAATAAATGGACATTTAGATGAAGACTTTCCCGGTAGAGAGCCTGAGCCAACAACAGAAACTCTAAGGGAAACGGCAGAAGTAGCTAAATCATTGAATGTAGATGTAGCCGTAGGACATGACGGAGATGCTGATAGAGCGATATTCATAGACGAAAAAGGAAGAATTCATTGGGGTGACCGTAGTGCGGCAATTATTTGCAAGTATTTTGCTGAAAAAGGCTTTAAAGGAAAGGTTGTTACCGCGGTTTCTTCTTCAATTCTTATAGAGGAGGTCTTAAAACCTTATGGCCTTGAAGTGGTGTGGACAAAGGTAGGCAGTGTTGATATTTCCCACTTAATGCTTAAAATGGGAAGCGAAGTTCTATGTGGTTTTGAGGAAAACGGTGGCTTCATGTATCCGCCTCACATACCAGTAAGAGACGGTGGCATGACATTAGCATTAATGCTTCAAGTACTGGCTGATAGTGGAAGAAAGCTTTCAGAACTGTTTAACGAATTACCACATTATTTCACTTTGAAAACCAAAATACCTATGCTTAAAAGTGAAGCATTAAAAGTTGTTGAAAAAGTTGCTGAATACTTTAAAAAAGAGAGGCTCATAAGGATAGATGGTGTAAAAGTTCTCATGAAAGATGCATGGGTTCTTGTAAGACCTTCTGGAACGGAACCCATATTAAGAATTATGGCTGAAGCTAAGGATGAGGAGAAATTGAAAGAGATAGTTGAAATAGTTAAGAAAATAGCTGAGGAAACGGTGGGTAAGAAATGAAGTACAGACTTATGGATATTTTAGCTTGTCCCATGTGTAAACATTTTCCTCTAGAACTTTATGTTTTAAACGAAAACATTTATGAAAATAGATCACTTAGTGGTAGAGAAAAGCCATTATGTGAACTATACTGTGGGTTTTTAAGGAAAAATGTTAATGATGCGAAAGAACCTCCCTGTGAAGAATGTATTAAAAAGGAAGTTGATATAGGTGTTCTTTACTGTTCATCATGTGGCAGATGGTATCCTATAATGGAGGAGATTCCAAGAATGCTTCCCGATGAATTAAGAAGTAAGAAGGAGGAACTTGAATTTCTGAGAAAATATAAGGATAAAATTCCTGAAAAAATAGTTTACGAGGGGAAACCATTTAACCTCAAGACTTCATGATAAATTTTAAACTATTACTCACCTAAATTAGGTAAGGAAAGTTTGGAGAGATGATATATAGTGTACCCTTCCCCTGAAGAGTCCTTTGCAGCTCATTTAACAGAATGGGTTAAGATGCAGAAAAACCTACTTGAAACAGCGAGGAAACTTAATGAAAGCATAAGGAAAGGTGATAGATTAACGTTAATTATAGCTACTAGAACAGCTTTTCAACATATGATGAGAACTCTTAAAGCATTTGACCAGTGGTTACAAGATCCCTTCATAATAGAACATATGCCTAGAGAAATGCTTGAAGAAGTTTGGAATAATGTTTTTCAAATATTTACTAAGCTATTAGAATTAGATATTAAACACACAAGCTCCTTTAGAGATCACATATTGAAGCTTGCTAAAGAGGAAAAGCTTAGTCCATTACTTTGGCCTAAAGAGAAAAGAGGGCCTGAGAAAAAGCCTTCACTACATACGACGATTTAAGTAAAATGCTTAAACTTTTTTTCTAAGGTAAAAATCGGGGATCACAGTAGAATGCTTATTAGTATTTTAGAAGAATACTTAAAACTTCAAGGAAAATCGTTTAAAATAAATTTTGAAGAAGCATATAAGGTCTTAAATTTGTTTCTTGAAGATTTAATTAATGAGAAAAGTAAGGTTTCAAATAATTTTTACAGATCTAAAGGATTAGTATATCTGAATGAGAATATCGAAACACTTTATGTAATAGGAGATTTACATGGCGATATTGAAAGCTTAAACTCAATTTTAACTAAAATAAAAAACATTGGAAGAAATGATGTTATAGTTTTCCTCGGAGATTACGTGGATAGAGGTTACTTATCCTTTGAAACCATATTCTCAATAATACTATTGAAAATGAGGTTTCCGGAAAACATAGTTATGCTTAGAGGAAATCATGAACCCCCTGTAAACTTAAAACCATATCCTCATGATTTTCCCTACTTTTTAAAATTAAAATTCCATGATAAATGGAAGGACATCTACGAAATATTCCTGAGTATTTTTCAAGAATTACCTCATGCAGCATACATGAGGTCAAAGGTTTTCCTTGTACATGGTGGAATACCGGTTAAAGAACATAGCTTAGAAGTTATAGATGAAGCATCACCAGAAAAACATCTTCCAATACTGGAGGAATTGTTATGGAACGATCCAAGCGATTACGTCGATTACTGGGTTCCTTCGCCTAGAGGTGCTGGCATGCTTTTTGGTATAAGGGTTTCCAGGGAGTTTACGAGAAAAAATAAAGTAATAGCCATTATTAGAAGTCATGAGCCATGTAATGGGTATAAGCTGAATCATGGAGGACTCGTTATAACAATTTTTTCCAGAAAAGGACCTCCATATTTCAATGAGAAACTAGGTTACGGTAAATTTAAAATAGGCAAATTAAATACTATTGCTGACATTGTAAAAGGTTTAGAGCTTTTGGAATAAAATTTGTGAACTAATTGAACTAATATGCTCTCCTTCTTCTCCTTCTACCGGATCTCATGAGTTTAAAAGTTAATTCTTGCTCAGCATCTATTGGTATGATTTTCGGTTTAAGATTTTCTATAGCTTCAGCTATTTTCTCCACGTTTTCACCGAGCTTTCGAAGGTTTTGGTCCAAGAAATCTAAGCCATCAGCTGTTACTCTTAGTTTCTTATTTCTTGGGTTTGTTTCTAAAAGCCCTAGATAAAGTAGTGCTATTAAGTCTTCTTTAAGTTCTTTAGAGGATAAAATTCCAGCTATTTCGAAGAATCTATATCCTAAATCAATTTTCTCTTCTTCTTGTACATCCCTTACAAGATAGTATAATGCTTTTTCTGTAATTTCGCCGAAACTCTTTACTATGTGAAGTAAGGCGATTTTTCTAGAGTCATTTACAACATCGTTTATTGTAAGTGCTGGTCTAGTAATGATTTTTAGCTCTTTAGACTTACTTGGAGTTGACATTAGTTTCACCTGAAGCCTCAGTAGTCTTAGTTTCTTCGTGAATATTTAATCTATCTGCTATTTTTCTAACTGCTTCATTAAAGCTTAAGCCTGAAAGTATTAATGAGTCTATCTCGTACTTAAGCATCTCGCTACCATAAGACCCAAACATTTCATTATATTTTCTAACAAGTTTTTCATAGACTTCCTTAGCTTTACCTTCAAGCTTAAACATCTTAGTCGCCTCTACTCTACCTACTTCCTTAATACTTAACTCGGCTTGTATTTTAGGTAATGTCGTATTAATTAGAATGCCTATAGATAGGAGAAATACAAAAACACCTATAGCTAAAGAAACAACCCCTAATATTTGCAAAGCTGTTAAGTAAAACACTGATCCCTTACCTACATTTGTCATGAAAGTATATACTAGCAGCGATGAGTATGGAGCTAAAACCATCACTGTAAAGGATGCAGCAGGGGAGTACTTCGGTTTTAAATATAATATATTTAATGCTAAAACAATGGATGTAAAGGCTATTATCGTAATTAACGTATAAATGGCTGCAATTAGCCCATGACTACTAAAGAATTTTTCAAAATCTATGAGTGAAGCTTCAGTAATAACAATTGATGCTAATACAATGTAGAATATAATGCTTAGCTTCTTATAGGTCCTTATAGTCTTTCTTGTTCTTTCTAAATTACTTTTAAGGCCGCCTATTTCATCTTTTAACTTCTTAACTTTTTCGCTGAAGTCTTCCATGTTTTCTTCAGACATTAGAAAACTTATTGAATTTGCTATTTCAGTTAACCTCATTATTAATGTTAGAAGTGATTTGTATATTCTAAAACCCCCAATGTCTTTAGTTTTAGAAATGCAGGTTTTTATTTCTGAAATTGCTTCTTTTAACTCGTTAGCTACATTTTTTGCTTCATCCTTAATCTCCAATGTATTAAGCGTGTTTTCAATGTGTTGAACTAGCGAAAGAACTACGTCAATAGAATCTGTTTTTCTCATATGCTTTTCCACCATTTCTTAAAAGCACCAGTAACATATTATGTTCCTAAATATAAGGTCAGTGCCGCTGAAGGCTCATCAAGCCCCCAACCCCTAAGGGCATCAGGGTGAAGGGGTTCATCATTCCCATAGTGTAGTCGTGCTCTACTTCGTTCTTAAAGTTTACTCATAAGTTAAATTTTAACTCTCCCCTAATCTTAAGTTATTTTTGCTAGGAATTAAAAAATAGAGGGTGATCCGAATATGAACCCTAGTATTGTTGAAGCTTCTGTTGAATCACGTTTTGAAAGAATAGGAGCACATAGTCACATTAAAGGGCTAGGTCTCACTCCTGAAGGTAAAGCTCTTAAAAAAGCCGATGGCATGGTGGGCCAGATTGAAGCTAGAGAAGCAGCAGGATTAGTTGTTGAAATGATTAAAGAGGGACGTATGGCTGGAAGGGGAATTCTCTTAGTAGGTCCTCCAGGCACAGGAAAAACAGCAATAGCTATTGCAATAGCTAAGGAGTTAGGTGAAGACACTCCTTTCGTGAGCCTTTCAGCATCTGAAGTTTATTCTGCTGAAATAAAGAAAACAGAGGTTCTAATGCAAGCTATGAGGAAAGCCATAGGTGTTAAAATTAAAGAAGTTAGAAAGGTGTATGAGGGTGTTGTTAAGAATCTTAAAGTAGCCTTTAAGAGGCATCCATATAACCCATACTATAAGGTTCCAAGTAGCGCTAAAATAACCTTAGCTACAAGGGACGAGGAAAAAACATTCACTGTCGATAGAGACATAACAATGGAGTTACTTAATAAGGGCGTTTCAGTAGGCGACGTAATATGGGTTGATAGTGAAACCGGGAGAGTAACTAAAATAGGTAAAGTTAGGGGGTTTGAGAAAGCGAAGTACTATGATATTGAAACAGAAGTTCTCGTTGAAATGCCTAAGGGGAGAATACTTAAGGAAAAAGAGCTTGTTCACACCGTAACGCTGCACGATTTAGACGTGAGCGTAGCAGCTAGAAGAGGGATAGTTTCCCTATTATTTGGGATGCCTACTGAAAGAGAAATTTCACCTGAAGTAAGAAAAACAGTGGATGAGGAGGTAAGAAAGCTTGTAGATGAGGGGAGAGCAGAAATTATTCCTGGTGTACTTTTCATAGATGATGCACACATGCTGGATATTGAAAGCTTTGCTTTCTTAAGTAAGGCTATGGAAAGCGAATTAGCTCCAATAATAATATTAGCAACGAACAGAGGTATTACAAGAATTAGAGGAACAGACATAGAATCACCTCATGGAATGCCTTTAGACTTACTTGACAGATTACTCATCATATTGACGAGACCCTATACTAAAGACGAAATAAGAGAGATAATAAGAATCAGAAGTGAAGTTCTAAAAATAAAGCTTTCAGATGAAGCAATTGAGAAATTAACGGAAATAGGTGCCGAAACATCTCTGAGATATGCAGTACAATTAATGGAGCCTGCTTGGGAAAGAGCTAGGAAACTAGGTAAAAACATCGTGAGTTTAGAGGACATAGAAAATGTGAGAAAACTCTTCGTAGATCTTAAGGAATCAGCCAGGTATGCTAAGGAGTTTGAAGAAAAAATGCTAAAGTAATTAAAGCCCTGCTAAAGCAGCTATTCCAGCAATGTTCACCGCAATTAGCCCCCCAACAATGAGTGTTGAAACTATTTTAACGAAAGATGACGTTGATTCACCTATTCTCCAATAAAGAATAACTATCATTAACGCTGGAACCCATGATGTAAAGCTTATTAAAATTGATGAATCCTTTACCATATCTATGAATCCATATTCATTACATTCCCTTAGGAGAACGTGAAGTAATGCTATTATAGATGAGAAAATTATGGTTAAGAAAGCCGAAAGACCATAAACCTTGCTTTTAACAACATCTCCTAAACTGAGTGTTAAGTACTTGTACTCATACGTTATGTATGCATTACATAGTATTATTGCTTCAATAGCTAAAACTGAGGATGCAAAAACACCTACTGAGAAAAGTATTATTGCATAGGGTCCAAGCGCTCTAAGCGCCAGAATAACTTCGTAAATGGATGAAGTATTTGGAGGAGCATAGGCTGCAGCTACAACTGCAATTGAAATACTTGCAAACGTTGCGAAGACGAGCCCTGTGAGAATGTCTAAGAACTCTTCAGGGACGTCTTCAAACTTCATACCTTTCATAATGACGCTTGACGATTGAAATATTAACGCATAAGGTGCTGCTGCAGCACCAAATATAGCTAAAATATCTATGAACAATTCTTTAAGAGGAGTCTTTGGTGGTATAGTTATACTTAAAGCTATTTTTACTATTTCACCAGGGTTTTCTATAATGTAAAGAATCATTACAAAAATGTAAGCTGAAAGAACAAGACTCATAATGGTTAAAACTCTCTCAAGATACTTATATTCTTTCTGCAGCGAAATCGCTAATACTATGAGCGATGTTGAAACTAGCCCTAAGGGCCAAGGTATTTTAAGTATCAATTGAAGCGTAAAAGCTACACCTATAAGGTTTATTTCTACAGTAACTATGTTGGCTAATATGAGAAGAATAAGTAAAGCTAATATAATCTTTTTTCCAACAATCCTTTTTATTTCAGAAACAATGCCTTCCCTAGTGTAAACACTAACATGAACAGCTAATTGCTGTAAAAGAGCCATAATTGATGATGCAAAAACTATGATCCAAAGTAGTTTATAACCATAGGTTGCACCAATATATGAGAAGGCGCCAATATTTGTTATTTCAAGTCCAGATACGGCAGAAATGAGTCCTGGACCAAGAATTCCGAAGAACTTCCTAATTTTACTTACATGCACATTGCACATTCCTCACGCTTTAATATGGCTATTTTTTGTTCTCAAAGGACCCCATTATTTTAGGTACATCAGATATAACCTTATTTAAAGCTTCAGGGTTATTCATAGTGTTCTGATCTATTACCAATAGTACATAAAGAGGTGTTGCAGTGTTTCTTGTGGTTCGCTCGTCTCTAAGATAATGTAAGCTCAGCGTATTTGATAACGTAATAGGCTCTATGGCTCTCTTTTCTTCCTCTCCAGTAACTTTGTTTAATCTTAGCTTATCATGTTCACTAAGGGTCTTATTATTCTCCTTTATTATTTTCTCTGTGCTTTCTTTATCAACTCTCTTCTTAATGAAGTAGTAATTGTAAAGGAACGGTATAAATCCGCCGACGATATAGATAAATACCTTGAGAACAAGACCGACATCTATGAACATTGCTGCATCACCTCCTCCTATCCCTAGTCAACATTATTTATCGTAATTTATTTTTAAGCTAAACCACTTAGTTTCGGAGAAGACATATGATAGCCAATTATACTTCGTTCTATTGTGGAGTAACACTTAAGTATTAGCGTAATCCACAACACGTAAATACCTTTACTAAGTGTTTTTAACTTACAATAAATTTAAAAGATCGTTTAAACACTTCTTAACTCTCTCATTATTTCCTTAACAACTTCTCCGGGATTGTCTGACTTAGTTATAGCTGAACCCACAATTACTATGTTAGCGCCCGCATTGATTAGTGGAGCTATTTTCCCTGGCCGTAAGCCTCCGGCAACAGCTATGGGTTTTTTGGAAAGTTTTTTAACATGCTTAACTATTTCTACTGTGGCCTCCGATGCTGCCGTTATTCCGAGTTTTCTTTGAACATCTATACCCAAATGTATTCCTAAAATGTCTGCGTCCATTTTAGTTAATTCTAATATTCTAGACTCTATATTTGGGTGAGAAATTAGGTCAACCATAATAAGTACTCCGTATTTTTTACCATAGTTTAAAGCTTCAATAATTGTTGCATCGCTAGCTACAGCTAAAACCGTGACTATGTCAGCTCCTGCTTCATGCGCTATTTTTGCTTCTAATTCTCCAGTATCCATAGTTTTCATGTCGGCTACGATTATTGCTTCTGGAAATTTTTCCCTGAGAAGCCTTATGGCTTTGGTGCCTTCCTTCTTAATTAAAGGTGTTCCGGCTTCAAGTATTTCTGCACCATAATCCCATGCTTCCTTAGCTATTCTCAAAGCATCGTCAACAGATAATAAATCTAGTGCAACTTGAAGTCTAGGTTTACGGAGAAGTTCCTCTATTGAAATACGCATTCTTAATACGCCTGCGTAAAATTTTTCTGCATTCTAAGTTTTTAGCGTCCGCTAATTAAACATTTAGGGATGAATATTTAAAGCAAACCCGCACTATATCATTTATTGTTGTGATGCTGTATGACGAAGTATATTTTCGTCACTGGAGGCGTACTTTCCAGCGTAGGTAAAGGAATAGTTGCTGCATCCATAGGTAAGCTTCTCAAAGCTAGGGGATATAGTGTTACAGCTGTGAAAATAGACCCTTACCTTAATGTTGATGCTGGTACAATGAACCCTTTCATGCATGGAGAAGTTTTTGTAACAGAAGACGGAGGAGAAACCGATCTAGACCTAGGACATTACGAGAGATTTTTAGATGTTAATCTTTCAAAAATAAACAATATAACAACAGGACAAATATATTCAACAGTTATTGAAAAGGAGAGAAAAGGAGAATATTTAGGTCAATGCGTTCAAATAATACCGCATATTACCGACGAAATCAAGAGAAGAATACGTTTAGTAGCTAAAGAAACACAAGTAGATGTTGTTGTAGTTGAAATCGGAGGAACTGTTGGAGATATTGAGGGATTGCCTTTCCTAGAGGGTATAAGGCAAATGAGAATTGAAGAAGGTTTTGAAAACACATTATTTGTTCATGTAGCCTTAGTCCCAATACTTGAAGCTACAGGCGAGCAGAAAACTAAGCCAGTGCAACACAGCGTTCAGGAACTTAGGAGAATAGGTATACAGCCAGACATTATAGTTGCTAGATGTAGAGTTCCATTGGAAAAGGGGGCTAAACATAAAATAGCGCTATATGGAAATGTTCCAGAAGACTCTGTATTTACATCGTATACTGTAGAAACAATATATGAAGTCCCATTGGTGCTTGAGGAGCAGGGATTAGGTCGTAAAATTACGTTAAAGCTCAAGCTAGAAAACAGGGAACCTAATCTCTCAGATTTTGAATGGTTTGTTTCCAAGCTGAAAAAACTTAGTAAAAAGGTAATAGTAGGTATGGTTGGTAAATACACTAAGCTCAAAGATAGCTACCTTAGTATAAATGAGGCTCTTATTCATGCAGGGGCTTTTGCAAATACGAAACCTGTGCTTAAATGGATTGAAGCTACAGATATTGAAAGAGGTAAAGTAGCCTCTGAGGAAGCATTAGAAGGTGTTAATGGAATAATTGTTTTACCCGGTTTCGGACGTAGAGGGGCTGAAGGAAAAATAAGCATAATAAGATGCGCTAGAGAAAATAATATTCCAACTCTTGGAATATGCTTTGGCATGCAACTCATGGTTGTAGAGTTCGCTAGAAACGTTGTCGGCTTAAATGGAGCAAATACTACAGAGATCGATCCGAAAACCCCATATCCTGTTGTAGATTTAATGGAGGAACAATTGAGGATTAAGAAATTAGGTGGTACTATGAGACTGGGAGCTTATAGAATAGATTTAGAAGAGAACACCTTAGCTTATTCGCTTTATGGAACAAAAAGCATTTACGAAAGACATAGACATAGATATGAAGTCAACCCTAAATGCATAGATAAACTTGTTGATGAAGGCTTAGTGATTTCAGGTGTTAGTTTTGACGGAAGAGTTGAATTTATTGAGTTACCAATAAAGAATCATCCCTTCTATTTAGGTACGCAAGCACATCCAGAGTTTAAGTCTAGACCTTTAAGACCTTCACCACCTTATTTAGGGTTTTTAAAGGCTTTAAGTAAAAGAAAATGAGTAAAGGTAAGCTTTAAAACTAGCTAATCAATGAGAATCACTATTTTCTTCACATTAGTTTTAGATATCTTCTTTACTCCTCTTCTCCCAGGTTCATACACTGATTTCACAAGTCCTGCTGCCTCCAAAATTCGTATTTGAGCACTAGCGTTTGCTTTGCTTTGAGATATTAACTCTGCTGCCTCTCCTACATTTGCTCCCTTATTACGTAGGAAACGTAGTATTTTTAACCTCGTAGGTGACGATAGTGCTGATGCTATCCTTCTAATATACTCATCACCTCTAACGACAACGAAGTCTTCAAATTCGTAAACGCCAGGTGTTTTAGGTACTTCCATTTTTATTTCAATACTTTCTTTTTCCTGCATCAATATCCACCATGTATTCTATGTTTTTCAACTTATTAAAAGTTTAGATCAGTAAGATTACAGTTTAATCATTGTCATTAGAATGAATACATGTTTTAAGCGGAGATACTTTAATAGTACATGCTAACTAAATTATGTTTAGAAGCAGCGTAGTTAAGGGAAAATGTTCAGAAACCCTGGAGAAGCATATAGAGTGCTTAGTAAGAGAGACCTACTAGTTCTTAGAATTATAGAGAGATTCATGAAACAATATGAGTATGTTCCATTAGAATTAATAGTGTCTAAAGCTAAACTTCCCGATAAGGAAGTTTCACTATCGCTAATTAAACTAAATAAGTTAAAACTAGTTAGACGTTATAGAGGGGAATATACAGGCTACCTACTAACATACCTAGGTTATGATTGCTTAGCGATAGATGATCTTGTGAGGAGAAACATAGTTTATGCATTAGGACCAAAGCTTGGCGTAGGTAAGGAAGCAGATCTTTTTAAGGCGCTTTCACCAGTAAACGAGAAAATAGTTGTAAAGTTCCATAGAATAGGTAGGTCAAGTTTTAAACAAACCCGTAAATTCAGACCTTATGTTGAGAATAAGCCTCATATATCATGGCTTCTTCAATCAACAATTTCAGCCGAAAGAGAGTTTAAAGCGCTTATAGAGTGCGAGAAGGCAGGTGTTAATGTTCCCAAAGCTTTAGGTAGAAGCAGACATGTTGTAGTAATGAAGCATATTGAAGGAGTTCTTCTATATAAATACCGTAGCCCGCAAAACCCTGAATCAATACTCTTAGAAATAATTGAAAGCGTTAGGAAAGCATTCTTGGAAGTAGGTATAGTGCATGGTGATTTAAGCGAGTTCAACGTAATGATAGAGTTTAACACTGAAAAACCCATAATAATAGATTGGCCTCAATATGTTGAGAGAGATCATCCAAGCGCCCAAATGCTTCTTGAAAGAGACGTTAAATACATTACATGGTTTTTCAAGAAAAAATTTAAGGTAGAGTTAGAGTTAGAAAAAGCACTTAGATATGTGAGGGGGGAAAGTGAGTCACCCTAGAGAAAAAGTAGTGTTCGGAATAGACATACTTCCTTCAAGCTCACCTGCATCTTCAAAGGAGCCTCATTACGCCCTAGTTATCCTTAGAAACGGGGAAGTTTTCGATAAAAACCCTAACGTAGCATTACGTCGAATCATTAGGTTAGCTTGGGAGTATAGGCCTTCAATAATAGGTGTAGATAACATATATGAGCTTGGAGAAAGCGAAAGAAGCGTAGTTAAGATTATTAGTCTTCTTCCTCCCGAAACCTCAGTTGTTCAAGTTAATGTTGATGAGGACAAAGTAAGTAAGCTTTGGGAAAAGGCTAAGGAAGCAAATCTAATATCGGAATACAGTAAGTTTCCGCCTTTAAAAACAGCGTATTTAGTAGCTAGATTAGCTGACATGGGCTATGGATTAAAGATAAGAGTTTTTGAAGAGAAAACGAAAATCATAATTTCTAAGGGAAGAAGCTTAGGTTCAGGAGGTATGAGTCAAGGTAGGTATCAAAGGCATATTAGAGGACTCATACTTCAAGCTGTAAGAAAAATTAAAGAAGCTCTTGACGAACATGGATTAGACTATGATATGGTTGTTAGGAAAAGTGAGAGCGGATATGATGGTGCAGTATTCATAGTTTACGCTCCTAGAGAGAAGCTTTATGGAATAGTTTCTTCAATGAAAGGACATGACATAAGGGTGATAATAAAGCCTGTTTATAAGGAGAAAATAGAGTTTGAAACCGTAAAGAAGCATCTGAGGAGAAAACCCCTCATAGTAGGTATAGATCCTGGAATATTCACTGGAGTAGCAATACTTGATTTAGATGGGAACGTACTAGACGTTTTTAGCGGCAAAAACATTGATAGATACGTTATTATAAGGAGAATTGAAGAATACGGTAAACCATTAATAATAGCATCGGATGTTTCACCCCCTCCAGATACTTTAGAAAAACTTTCAACAACATTTAATGCTAAACTATATGTTCCTCCTGAAAGTCTTTCTCAAAGCGAAAAAGAGGATCTCGTCAAAACTTATTTGCAGAAAATAGGTAGTGCTATTTCTGTAACAGATAGTCATCAAAGAGATGCTTTAGCTGCAGCACTATACGCATTAAAGTTCTTTAAGCAAAAGTTTGAACAAATAGATAGTTATCTCAAAAAACTAGACCTTGACCTAGATGTAGATAAGATACGTGCCGATGTAGTTAAAGGAGCTACAATAGCTTCAGCAATAGAGAAGGAAATATACAAAAAGCTTTCTTACGAACTTAAACAGAAAACTGTTGAAGAGAAAAAGCATAAACGGAAGCAACATAAAGAAACCAATATAGAATCATTATTGGGGGAAGTTGAAAAGCTTGAAAAAGAGAAGGCATTACTTAAGGAGAAATTAAAACAAGCTAAAGACGAAATATATGAGCTTAAAAAGCAATTGGATAGTTACCATAGGCAAACGAATATTCAGTTAAAGGCCATAAGAGAAATACAGTCACTTTCTGAAGAGGTTAGAAGGCTTAGTGAAGAATTGAAAAGAGCTGAAAGAGAAAATGCTGAGTTAAGGGAGAAACTAAGAAAATTTGAAATTGTTTTAAGAGAAATCTCGAAAGGTAGCTATAAGTTGGCTAAAACGGCTACTACATTAACGCTAACATCACTATCTAAAATGGAAAGAGATTATGGAGAACTGAAAGATAATGACTTAGTTTATGTTCTAAATCCAACGTTTATCCAGGAAGAAGCTGTAGAGAAGATAGTTAAAGGAAATGTGCTAGCAATACTTGCTGAAAAACCAAGTGAAGAATTCAAAAGCATCTTAGAGTCAAAAGCTGTACCTGTAATAGAGATTAGCGAAATAAGAGATTTCATTATTAAACTAGGAGACATGCTAATGTTTAGAAACGAACTCGTAGAGGAAGCAAAGGCAAGGAAAAAAGCTCTCAGAGAATTAATGGTTAAAAGAGCAACTATTGATTTGGAAAAAATCGTTAAGGAATATAGAAGTGAGCGGTGGGGAATTCCTTTCTAAAACACTTTGACTTTACCCTCTAAAACTTCTTTTGCTATCTTGGCTACATTATCTATTTCCTCCATAACTATAGATTCTACCTCACTTTTAATATTCCATGGAAGTTCTTCGAAATCACCTATAACTTTAATGTTCGCCATCCACGGATCATTTATTGGCCTGCCTATTTGGCTTAAAAGTTCAACGTAAACTTCTTTTATTTTAGGTACTTCATTAATGATTTTATTTGCTATTTTTTGAGCTAAGATATTATAAATTTTGCCTACATGGCTTACCGGGTTTTTTCCTGCAGCTGCTTCTAAAGACATAGGTCTATTAGGTGTAATAAGTCCATTAACTCTATTACCTCTACCTGTTGAGCCGTCGTCTCCATGTTCAGCTGATGTCCCAGTTACTGTAATGTAAACTATTCCTTTCTCAGGTTTATCACCAGTATTTAAGTGAACGGTAACTTCATATTCAGGAACATATTTTTCAGCAAGCCTCTTAATCTCCTCAATAACCTGTTCTTTTACGGAAATGTAATGGTCAAGATCAGGTATTAGTTTGGAAATCATTGCTGCAGCAACAGTTAACTCTACTTTATCTCCTTTCCGTAACCCCATTACCTTAATATCTTCGCCAACTTCAGGAATTTTTCTCTTAAACTCTTTTGAATTAAGGTATCTTTCAACATTTAAGACAAGGTTTTCCAAAGGGGTTAAAGGGGCAAAGGCTACACCAACAGATGTATCGTTTGCTAAAGGAACTTTTTTACCTAATTCAAAAATTCTAACAAGATCAGCTGAGCCCTTACCTATTTTGTAATCAACAATTACGTGTTTTTCAGGGTCTAAGAATCTAAAGTTACTCTTAATCCATTCCTTAACAGATTCAACAACTATTCTACCTACAGGAACGGGCTCTATTCTTCCCTCACGAATAACCTCTGTTGTTGCTCTACCTGAAACAATAATGTATATGGGGTGAAGAACTTCACCACCACCAAATACGGGATTAGCTTGACCTCCAACTAAAAGTGTTTTATCAAGATTATGATGAAGTATAATACCAAAATTCTCTAAATAGTATTTTGAAAGACTCCTACTAGCTTCTTCAGAAACAGCATCAGCAATGTAATCGGGATGGCCTAAACCCTTTCTTTCAACAAACTCAACATAAAGTTCAGCAGTTGATTTTCTCTTCTCGTACTCGACAATAATGTTTTTCATAGCATACCCCGCTTAACATTAAAAATAAATGCTGTTTAAAAATTTATCTAAGAAACACTATACAGAATATTATTCTCAGTAATAAATATTTTTATTACTCATTTTAATTATTTCGGAAATTCTAACTAATTTATTTTAAGTTTATGGCTGATAATCCGTATTAATAAATAAAATGTTACTTCCTCGAACAAGTACTCTACCATATTTAGCTATAGGTTCTGATGAGCCCTCTTTAACCTCTACACAATCACTTAATAAGAGGTTCATAGTGTTATCACATTGTTCAAGTCTTCCAATATATTCTGAACCATCTTTTAACCTTACTAGAACGGTGTTGTTTATTGCGCTTCTTAAGTATTTTAGCGGTGAATCCATAGGCTTCATAGTTATCTCCTAAAAAACATTTACTGTGTTGTTTCAACTAATGTGTGTAACTATATCTACTTCAGAATCCTTTTGTTAAGAGGTATTTAAAAGTTTAGGTACAAGAGAATGAGGTTAAAATGTCAGATGACATATATTATGTCGTATTTTCCCTCAAAAACTTCTTTTCCTTTAATGTTAATGTTTACATTTACTTTTTTAGGAACAGATATAATTGCTTTGGAAGACTTATTTCTTAAAGTTCTCTTTACCTCTAATATAGCAAGTTCTACATGAGGTAGGTTTTGAAATGTTGAGAACGATAAAATGAAGTCAAAACACTCATTTCTAAACGGTAAAAACTCTGCATCGCCTTGCAATAAATCAGATAAAATAACGGTGTTTCTTTTGACTTTTCTTTTTGCTATTTTAAGCATGTTTATGCTTAAATCTAAACCTACATAGTATGTTAAGCAGTTTTCATCCAACATTTTTAAGGCAAATTCGTATAGTAAGCTTGTTCCGCAGCCTAAATCTAAAACAGTAGTTTTCCCTTTAAAGGCTGTTTTAACAATATCAAGCACGGCCATGTATTTTCCGTATTGCTCTTCTCTATGAAGCTTATCATATGATGAAAACGTAGTATCGTACTTTCTCATTACATCTAGTTTATGTTTTACCTTTTCCGAGGAACTCAAGTATTCCTCTACGTTCTGCTTTCTTTTTAGCATATTCTAAAATCACCTTCAAATTTATTTGTTTAAATTCTAATTTCTCTTTTAAAAGGAGCTCATTGGCTTTAGAAGTTATTGAAGGTGCAGCAATTATTCCTCTAATTCTTTCAGAACCCATATGCTTTTTTAATGCCTCAATATACTTTTTAAGCTGTCTTACTGCATCAACTCTAGCTGTTAACCTCTTAATTTCAACTACAACAACGTTTCCACGCTTATCTCTCAAGTATAAATCAATAAATCCCGGCTCAACTTTTTTCTCAATATCTATCGTAACAAGGTCTTCACCTAGTAGTGAAGGATTAGATGCCAAAACATCTCTTATTTCCCTTTCCGAAACATGCATATAGAATGCTCCATAATCATAAAGAATAGAAGTTATTATCAAAGGTATTTCAGAAACTCTAACAATGACTGTTTCTCTGGGTTTAGCTCTAATAGCTTTAATTATAACTTTCTCTTCCTCTTCATCGAAAGAAACATCAATATATGATGTTTCCGGTTGCCAATTCACTGGAGAATGTCCGGTAGGTCTATGAATTAAGAATGCTCCATCAGACTTAATTATTATTTGCCTTTCTCCTTCCTCAAGCTTAGAAGATGATCTACCAAAATATTCTACATCGCATTTAGCTATAACGTAAATATTCTTTTTACTCTTAATACCTTCCCTTAAAATCTCCACTGCCTCTCTTAGATCTAGGTCCTTGTAAACATTTACTTTAGCCATAACTTACCTTCTCCAAATTTTTACTCAATTAGAAACATCTATTTAAGCGAAGTTGTACAATCTCCCTTACTAGGAATAGGTGGGAAGGGATATTATTTTGAAAAAAGCTATTTTCATAATAGAGCATTTAGAGGAAACATTAGGGCAGTGGATACTTTTGGAATATGAAAATGTAGCTAAAATAGTCGGTAAAGAGAACCTCATAGTAACAAACATTAAAGACAACAAGGAAATACTAACTAAAATAGCTAATACTGTTGTTTCAGAAAGTGCTGTAGAGTTTTTGAAAAAATTTAAATCAGCTAACATCATAGTTTTAGATCCTCAAGCAGAAATAGTATTAGAACCTGAAGATTTTGTCGAAAACAGGTTAAACGTTGTAATAGTAGGGGGGATATTAGGAGATCATCCACCTAAAGGTAGAACTCATGAACTACTTACCAAAAAGTTTCTGAGAAGAAATTATGAGGTTAAAGTAAGGCATTTAGGTAAGGAACAATTAACCATAGATGGAGCAGTTTATGTAGCTTACCAAATACTTAGGGGTAAAAGAGTTTCAGAAATACCTTTCACTATTGGACTAACTATTATACGTAAAGTAGGTTATGTGGAACATGAAATCATATTGCCTTACAAATACCCTTTAGTTAATGGTAAACCTTTAGTTAACCCTAAGCTCATAAATTACCTAGCTAAAGGAATAGTTGTTGATGAAATAAAGCAGCTGAGTAAGCCATGAAGAACTCCATGAGTACGCTGGATATTTACGTGTGGGTGGAGAATTGGGGTAAAAGTATTGAAAAATGCTTTGTAGATAACATTTATAATTTAGAAAATGGTATCTTGATCTTTAAGCTTAATTGTAAAGGTAAAGCAGAAAATCCCATGATTCTCATTGAAGCTTCTAAGAGAATTCACCTAACAAAACATGTCGTAGCAGAGAGGTCTAAACTTACCCCTCTAATTCAAGCTATGAGGAAAAGACTTAGAAACGCAATATTGGAAAGCATCGAGCAACTAAGTTGGGAGAGAATTGTTAAATTAGTGTTTAAAAAGCATGGTGAAACATACTTTGTTTACTTAGAAATTATACCCCGCGGAGTAATAGTTCTAACAGATTCTGGAAACACCATAATCTACGCTTCGAAATTCGTTAAAATGAAGGACCGTTCAATAATGCCTAAGGGAAAATACTCTTTACCTCCAGCTAAAGGCATGAATCCATTGACCGAACCTATCGAAAAATTATATAACGTTTTTTCAAGTGAAAAGAACGCTTTAAAAGGCTTTATCAAATGCTTTGGAGTACCTAGTGAGGTTATTAACGAAATACTTTTTCGATCGAACATGGGTAAGGACAAAGATAAATGGTCTTTTAAAGATTTTCTAAAGACATATAGTGTTTTTAAGGAAATAATCGATGAATCCATGAAAGGTAAAGGATACATTGTTAAAACAGATAAAGAAGGCTATGTAACTGTAACACCATTTAAACCTAAGCATATGGAAAAATATATTGTTAAGGAATACTCTGATTTTAATGAGGCACTTGATGAATACTTTACTGAAGCACTTAAACAAGCTAGAATGATGGAGGCGGTAAAAGCTAAGCGTAATGAAGTAACGAGGCTTGAAAAGTCCATAGAGGAAGCACTTAAGGTAAAGGAGAAGTATGCTGAAGAAGCCGAAATTTATAGAAGAATGGGAGATTTAATAATGCACTACATGAATGATGTAGCATTAATTATTAATTGTTTAAGAAGTAAAAATATTAGAAAACTTGAACCAAATGAAGCTGTTAAAGCATGTAATAAGGTTTCAAAGGTGCTAAAGATTCTTAAATATCTTAAAGATAAGGGGAAGGTTATTGTTGAAGCAGATAACGTAAAAATCCCTATTGACGTAAGGCTGTCACCTTACGAGAATGCTGCAAAATACTATGAGAAAGCTAAGGAGAGAAAGCGAAAAGCAAGTAAGGTCGATGAAAAAGTATTTGAACTTAAGAAGAAACTTAAAAAGCTTCTTGAAGAAGAAGTGTTTACTATAGAAGAAGAGAAAGCTAAAATTAGAAGGAGAGAGTGGTTTGAGAAATACCACTGGACTATATCTAGGGACGGATACTTAATTTTAGGAGGAAGAGATGCTAGCCAAAATGAAAGTTTAGTAAGGAAGCTTTTAGAACCAAATGACATATTTATGCATGCAGACGTTCATGGAGCTTCTGCAGTCATAATTAAGTCTAAAGGCAAAGCTTCAGGGGAAGCGTTAAAGGAAGCAGCAGTAATTGCTGCTTCATACTCTAAAGCGTGGAAAGAGGGGTTAGCATCAATAGACGTGTATTGGGTTTGGGGAAGTCAGGTTTCTAAGAAGCCTCCAGCCGGAGAATACTTAACTAAAGGAGCGTTCATGATTTATGGTAAGAAGAACTACATTAGAAATGTTCTACTAGAATTAGCTTTAGGACTACAGGTAATAAACGATTCTTTAAGGGTAATTGTGGGTTCTGAACAGAATGTTAGAGAGAAGGCCATAGCTTACATAGTATTGTCTCCAGGCAGTGAAGAGCCTTATAAGCTTGCTAAGAGAATTAAGAAAATTTTCCATGAAAAGCTCCCGGAAAGCGTTAGAGCGAAAGTTAAAGTGATTACTGAAGAAGAAATAGCAAGGGAGATTCCAGGTTCATCTACCATTAGAAAAGTTGTTATTCTATTGTCTTCTTAGCCTTATCTTGTGGTGGAAGTTTCTTGTCGGAAACAGGAGAGGAAATTCTTGTAGAGGAAATTATGAGTACCCCGCCAATAACAATAACTCCTAATGCTTCAGCATCGGAAGTAGCTAAAATTATGACTGAGAAGAAAATAGGTTGTTTAATTGTTGTAGAAAGCAAGAGAGTTGTAGGAATAGTTACAAGAAGGGATCTTGTTGAAAAGGTTTTAGCTAAGGAAAAGGATCCTGTGAAAACTAAGGTTAGAGAAATTATGTCCACTCCTGTAATATATGTTAAACCTAGAACGCCAATTTTAGAAGTTGCTAAGATTATGTCGCGGCATGATATAAGGCACATTCCTGTCATAAATAACCGAGGCCTCGTAGGTGTAATTACAGATAAAGACATTTTATCAGTAGCACCAGATCTCGTAGAAGTACTTACTATTAGAAGGTATTTTTCGTGAAAAAGCTTCAAGAAAATATATTTCGTGCAAAAAGAAACTATAATATTTGAGGTAGCTTAGTGTGGAACTTCTAAAATATGTTAACGTAAACTATCCTCAACTATCTCTTAACGACTTAGCTACTAAAGCACGTGCCTTAATGAGGAATTTTGGGTTAAGGATAATACCAATAGTTGAGGATAGTAGGCTAGTAGGTATTGTTTATAGAATAAACGTACTTAGCATGACTTCTTCCAAATCTAATCTTTTAGTGAGAAACATTGTTGATGAACCTAAAATTGTTTTGAATCCGAACTTCAGCGTTAGAGAAGCTGTGGAAAACATGCTTAAAGTTGATGAATGGTATGCTCCAGTAGTTGATGAAAAAGGTAACTTTATTGGAATATTCGAAATAGATAGTGTCATAAGAGAGTTTTGTTCAAGAAACATTTTAATAAATAATAAACCTGTTAAGGAAATTATGACAGAAAATGTAATATATGTTAATGAAGATGATGAGCTTTCTACAGTTTTCTATAAAATGCTTAAGCATCAATATGCAGGATTACCTGTGGTTAATAAAAAGAAGAGAGTGGTTGGAATTATAACCCAACATGATCTTTTAAAGTCAGGGTTTACGCGTTTACAATTAGAATCTGAAAGATCAGGTGGGTATAGATCTATTAAAGCTAAAGACATTATGAGCACAGATATAGTTAAAGTGTCTCCTACGGTTACGGTAGGTGAGGTAGCTAAACTTATTGTAGATAGGGATATAGGTAGAGTAATTGTTGTTGATAAGGAAAACAAGTTACTAGGCATAGTTGATAGAGAGGATATTGTTAAAGTATATCTTCCCTATATTTAAAACCTGGCCGATTAGGAGGTTTCTTTAAATTGTCAAGACCTACGAGGTTTGTGAGCCCAAAGAAAAGGAGATTTCCTGAAGGTCAAAGGTTTTTAAGAAGTAATGGTAAACCTAGCTTTTCAACTAGGGTTTATGAAAAGCCTGGAGAGCTTTACTTAATAGCTAAGAAGCCAGTAGTTACAATAACGCATGTTGAACCTATAGGTAAGGCAGTAAGAACAATGACTAAAAAAGGTTTTCGTAGGCTTCCTGTAACTAAAGCAACAGGTGAGCTTCAAGGCATAATTACAGCAACAGATATTGTAAACTATTTTGGCGGTGGAGAATACTTTAACATAATAGTTAATAGGCACAATAAAAACATATATAAGGCTTTTGATGAGCCTGTTTCATCAATAATGAATAGGAATCCTATTTACGCAACAACAGAGGACACCTTAACTTACGCTATTGAACTCATGGTAAGATATAATGTAGGAGGAATACCTGTAGTTACGCCTGATGAAGGAAAGATTTATGGAATAATAACGGAACGCGATGTAATAAACTATCTTGGAGGTAAAGTGTTAGGTATGAAGGTAGCGGAGGTTATGACTAAGAGTGTAGTAACTTTACCTTATAATGCTTCAATTAAGGAAGCAGCTAAAACAATGATAAAAATGGGGTTTAGGAGAATACCGTTAGTTGATAAAAACGGGTATGTTAGAGGCTTAGTAACTGCAAGAAGTATCGTAAGGTTTTTCGGAACAAACAAAGTTTTCGACTATATAGTTACTGGAAATATTGATGAAGTATTAAGTGTGCCTGCTTATGAAGCAGCTATTCATGAAATAATAACGTTACCTCCCGATGCTGATGTTGGTGAGGCAGCATCAAAAATGGCTGAAACAGGAATGGGCTCTGTTCTTGTAGCTAAAGGATCTAGACTTGCAGGAATACTTACTGAGAGAGATATTATGATGCTTCTTGTAATTAAGAGGTGAAATTTTTGCCTCCGAGAATACAAAACTATATGTCTTCACCTGTAATTGTTGCTTCTCCATTGGATAGCTTAGCGCATATAAGGAATTTAATGTTACGTCATGACATAAGTACGGTCGTTATTGTTGATGAAAATGAGAAACCTGTAGGCTTGGTTTCAAGAAAAGATGTTTTAAGAGCAACAATAACTAGGGATTGGTTATCTAGACCTATTGATAGAATCTATGCTTCGGAAGTTATGGCAAAACCTTACAGTGTTAAGCCAAGTTTAAGCATAAGGAAAGCAGCTATTTTAATGCTGAAAAAGGAATTATGGTCTTTAGTGGTTACAATTGAAGAGAAACTTGCAGGAATACTTACTAGAACAGACCTTACGAGAGCATATGCGGAAAAATACTATGGTAAAGCTAGGGTAGAAGAATTCATGGAAAAGACTGTCCCTATAGTTTCACCAACACACACCGTATATTACGTAGCAGATCTTCTATCAAGAACTAATTTAAGAAGAGTTGTAGTTGTAGATAATGAAAAACCCATAGGGATTATTACAGAGTTTGATCTAGCATTTGTTGAAATAGCATTGACTCTACATAGAGGTGAGTCTTTCAGGAAAAAACCAGGTAGGTCTCCAAGAGGAAAGTTTGGTGTAATACGCTATTACCTTATCCCATTAGCTATAGACGTTATGACGCCTAATCCTATTACAATAGAGCCAGAAGCTGATTTAGCGGAGGCTGCTCATGCAATGATAGTAAATGGTATAAGTAGCTTACCTGTGGTTAGCAATGGCAAGCTTTTAGGGATAGTAACTAAGGCAAATATTTTAAAGGCTATAACCGAGGTTTCATAGCTATGAGTGTTAATTTAGATTTAAAAATTAGCGAAGTAATGTTAAGGGAATTCCCTATTCTTGACAAAGATGACACATTACATCATGCTTTAAAGCTTATGAGAAAATATGGTATGGACAGGATCGTTGCTGTAGAAAAAGGAAAGATTGTAGGCATAGCTACGAAGAAGGATGTTATGGAGAGGCTTGGAACTTTAAGGACAAGAAACATAACTCCTTCAAGACTTTACGTTTCAAGTGTTATGACGCCTAATCCCATAACACTTATGCCTGAAGCTAAAGTTAAATTAGCTGTAAACCTTATGATGGAGAATGATGTGAGTAGCATACCTATAGTTGATAATGAAAATAGACCTTTAGGACTAATAACTAAAGTTGAAATAGCTAAGCTTTGCGTTAAAGAAAGAGTAAAAGTAGCTGAAATAATGAGCTGGAACCCCATTTATGTTAAGCCTACAGATAGGGTTTTACATGCAAGACAGCTATTAATACGGAATAGCATAACAACATTACCTGTTGTCGAAGATGAGAAAGTTATAGGATTAGTTACTATAGATGATGTAGCTGATGCATTAGCTGCATTTCATGATATAGTTCCTGAAAAATATAGGAAAGAGAGAATAATGAACCTACTAGTAGCTGACATTATGAGGATAAGATTTCCTAAACTCTATATTGATACAACACTTGGTGACGCTGCTAAAGAAATTGTAATGAGAAGGTTGAAGGGGGTGCCGGTTTTAGGTAGAAATAACATATTAGTGGGAATTTTAACTTTAACTGACATTACAAGATATATTGCTGGAAAATAATTTAAAGTGTTTTAAAATAACAATTTTCTTAAGGAATTTTAAAATGTTTAAGCTAAAATTCGTAGCCGATGCCATGCTAGGTAGTTTAGCTAGGTGGCTAAGAATTTTAGGCTATGATACCGTATATTCGAAAAACATTAGTGATAAGGAAATTTTAGAGCGTGCATCTAAGGATGAAAGAATAATTTTAACACGGGATTACAGCCTTTATAGGAGAGCTAAAAAATACGGATTAAACGTTGTGTATTTTGAAACGAGTGAAATAGAAAAAATGCTAGCTGTACTCGCTAAAAGGTATGGCATAAACTTAGCAATAAACCCTGATAGAACTAGATGCCCAATATGTAATGGTGATTTAGTAAGAGCTTCTTCAGAAAAGGTTAAAGGTAAAGTACCCGAAGTCGTAATAAAGGAACATAAGGATTTTTGGATATGCACTAAGTGTGGCAAAATATATTGGAAAGGCACCCACTGGATAACAATGGAGAAAATACTGGCTGAAGTTAGAAAAGCAGCTTCCAAGGTGTAATAAGATGGTTACATTAAAAGACTTTACACTTGACGACGGCGTATTTTTAGTTAAACTTTCAAGAAAAGCTGTTAAATCATTTTTAAAAGCTGGAGTTAAAATTTCGCCTCCTAAAATCATTCCTGAAAAGTTTAAAGAAAAATTCGGTGTTTTTGTAACCATAGAAAGACTCAGCCATATAGGGCCTAAGGTTTATAAGGAATTAAGAGGATGCATAGGTTTCCCTTATCCAATAAAGTCCCTCATAGAAGCAACCATTGACTCTGCAATATCTGCTGCTGTTGAAGATCCCAGGTTCCCCCCTATGAAGCTTGACGAGCTAAGTAATGTTATATTTGAGGTCTCCATTCTTTCTCCTCCAGAGGAAGTAGTGGTAAAGAACAGGAAGGATTTACCTAAAGATATAGTTATTGGTCGCGATGGCCTCATAGTAGAGTATGGCTGGTATAGAGGCTTACTTTTACCTCAAGTACCAGTAGAGTATAAATGGGACACTGAAACCTTTCTTGCAGAAACATGTATGAAAGCTGGTTTACCTCCAGATTCATGGCTCATTGACGATGTTAAAATTTACAGATTCAAAGCAAGGATTTTTACTGAAATAGAACCTAATGGTAAAGTAGTTATGAGAGACTTATTTAAGGAACTTAAGGTAATGAAGGAGAGTGAGAATTGAAAACAGTTTTTGTCCCATTACTTATGCCATTTTTTAACTTCAACGGCAACATCGTAGGTGCTGCAAGAATATACTACGGCGTTATAGTTTCTAATTCTTTTGCTTTAATTAATTGCCCATCTGATGAGGCTTCTACAAAGTTTTTAGAAAGCCTCGGCATTGAAGCATTAAGTTACTGTGAAGTAAAAAATAACCCAACACTGAATTACGCTTTAGAATACGCTATTGAAGTATTTACTGGTAAGAAGCTGAAGACTACTCGAAAGGATGCTTTAAACTGTTTATATAGGAAGGAGGGCCCACTAGTAGCTTATCCTCAAAACATAGTTGTTGAGAATCATTTAACTAATAATGACGTACTTATGGTATTCGTAGATCCTGGGGAAAAATTTTCAATAGAGGAGCTTGAATGCAGAAATTATGTTCTCTCAGGGAGAAAGGTGTTATTTAAAGAGCTATCAAAGAGATATGCGGAAATAATGTGTGATGACGAAGATGTTTTGGAAAACACTGCAACCCTTGCTTTATGCTATTCATGTTTTAAGAAGTCGTTAAGCTATATTGTAAAGAGAGAGAATGTTGGTAAGCTTATTAGTAAGCTTATAAATTTAGGTGTTAATGTCGACTCTATACATGTTGTAGGTCTTTTTAGTAAAAGCTTCGTAATTTATGAGAGATCACCGCATGTACAAAAGACTTCGTGAACTATGTAGTGTAAGTCTTCTATCCCCTCCATTGTTTTTGCTGAAACTAGTATAGGCCTTAAGGACTGGCTGAAATCTCTTATTACATCTATTAGCTGAATTACCGTATCTGCTATTAGGCCTTCTTTAGTCTCTAAAATTTTTCTCTTGAACGCCTCAGGATATTTAATGAATAGTTCAACTATGTTTCGATCCTTTACTAAATCGGATTTATTAACTATAGGAATAACTGGTATGTCTAATTTTAACTGTATGAGAATTGAAGTCGTCCATGAAACAACAAGGTCAACGTATGAAGCTACGTTTTCGCCATCAATAATGAACACGCCCGTAACTGCACCTAACTTTTTAAGTTTAGAAATAAAGTATTGGCCACTTCTTCTATAAACAAACATTTCCATTTGTCCTGGTGTATCGATTATTATGAAGTCATGTAATTTTCTAGTAAATATTTTGTTCAGCAATATTTTATTTGAGTATTCTAAAAGCATATCGCTAGCTTTCATAAAAGCGCCGTTAGGTCCTAGACCATATTTATCCATTATCTCATTTACTGTAAAGTAATCTCTAATGTCAAGATCGGGCTCATAAGGAAGTTTTCTTGATCCAGGATCTAGGTTAACTATGGCTACCTTATACCCGTTATTTTTAAGCCATTCGGCATACGCTTTAGCTAAAGTCGTTTTACCAGAACCTGCAGTACCTAACATTACAATATAAGTCAATGGCCTTAAGTACCCCGCTTCATAGCTAATGAGTTATAATACTTTAGCGCTAGCAGCGTATTTTAAAGTTTCCTAACAGTGTTTAATTAGTCTAATTTTAGATTTTAGCTCTTGCAGCTTGGATTTCCTCTATTCTCCTAAGCTGTTTCTTATACATCTCCATAATTTCATGTATTGTTGTAGCATCTTCCGGTCCTTTATCAGGCCTCCATCTTATGAACCTTGGAAACCTAATAGCCAATCCTGCTCCGGGCTTTATTTTACCCCAGCAGCATGTGTGTATGGGTGAAAGAGTTATTTCTGCCCCTATTATTTCAGCTACTATTTGTGGAGTAAACCATATGTCGGGTTCCATTTTAGAATCTACTCTAGGATGCTTGTGGTCTATGATGTATGGTTTAAACATGTCAGCCATTTTAGCTAGGTCTTCGTCTGTAAATCCACTACCAACCTTACACACTGTTCTGAACATGTCTGCTTCCGGATCGTAAGCTGCCATGAGAAGGGCTCCATAGGTTCCAGCTCTTCTACCTCTACCGTAAAATGCTCCTACAGCTACGAGATCTACAGTATCCATCATTTCACTCTTATAGTCTCTCTTATATTTTATCCATAACCAGCCTCTAGCTCCCGCTTGGTATATTGCGTTTTGGTGAATTGCTTTAGCTACAATACCTTCACAACCGCTCTCTATTGCTTTTAAGAAGAATTTCTCTAGATCCTCTGGGTCATCAGTCACTATTGCTTCAGCTAATCTAAACCTATCGGTTTCCTCAATTATTTGTTTAAGTCTCTCCCTTCTTTCCAAAATAGGTTTCTGCGTGAAATCTTCTCCATCAGCGTAAAGTATGTCAAATAGGAATACTGAAACAGGATACTCCTTCATAGCAGTATGTATGTCGTGTTTCCTTCTTCTTCTCATAAGTTCCTGGAAGGGTCTGAGCTCTCCAGTATCCGGGTCTATGCAGACTATTTCTCCTTCAACTATTGCTTCACTTGCTTTAATGTGTTTTATAGCGTATTCTTGAACATCGGGGTATTGATGGGTTATGTTTTCTAGTCTTCTAGAGAAAATCCATATTCTGTTTCCTTTCTTATGTATTTGAGCTCTTTCACCATCATATTTATATTCTGCAAGAACCTTTCCACCAGCTTTCATCAATATTTCTCTCGGAGAACTAAGTCTTTCAGCAAGCATAGGTCTTATTGGGCGTCCTACCGTAACTTTCATTTCCCTTAATGCATCAATACCTTTTTCTGCGAGAACTCTAGCCACATATCCTAAATCACTGCATAGATTAAATGCTCTCTCAATAAGTGTTCTAGCGGCTTTTGTTTTACCGTAAACTACTGCTAAAGCATCCATCATTGTTGCTTCCGCAACACCTAATCGAAGTCTTCCCTCAACTATTCTAACAATGTATTTAGCTTCACTAGCTGTAGCATCTTGAAGAAGACCTCCAAGAAGCTTCACTTTTAAATCTATAGAGCCTGGTCCGGATGTTTTAGCTATTTTATCTAAGGTACCATACACTTTACTCACTGTTAGCAATTTGGCTGCTGGAGCGCCAAAAAATGCGAGAAGTGCTGCTTGTCTTTTTCTCTGCTTAAGTACTTCTGCTGCTTTACCTAAATCACCAAGCCTCTTATACTCCTTTTCAACATCGTTTGCTGGAAATCCTGTCGCCATAGATATTGCTCTAATGATGAGCTTTTCACCTATCCCTAACTCAGGCATTCCCATCCAATCTGGGTAGAGTTTTCCTTGCATTAAGTAAACTACTTTGTCAATAACGTCGGCTGGTGTTTTTCTAAAGAGCTCAACAAGTAAGGCTACCATATCTGTTCTCTTAGTTGTTTTTTCAAGCTTCTCAAAGATTTCAGCTAAAACACGGAACTCTAAATCCTTACGTTCGGAACTAGACATTCTCGACTTCACCTTCTCTACAAATACTACTATGGTTTCTAGAAAACTTAAACGCTAGGGTACAACGGTTTAAATATGTGGTTTACAAAGCTTTTTATCTCAGAGAATACCCTATGATGATTACCCGGCAAGTCTGATTAAATGATTATTCACGAGTTACGCTGAGGGTTCACTTTCTAGTTCTCTTTGTTTTCTCATACATTCTTTCAAAAGTCCACTTAGCTGAACTCTTAATATCTATTCTTCTCTGTTCATCATATACGTTTTTAAGCCTAATTTCCTTAATCATTCCTCTATCAACTGTTATTTCATAATCAAATGCTTTTGAAGGGTCAAGTATTCCTTTCTCTATTCTCTCCATATCCTTCTTCTTGATGTTTTCTAGTACTCTTGCAACAAAGAATTGTCTAAAAGGAGGAGTATCTATTGATAAAGGAACTAATGGGACAAGTCTTATTTCGCTTTTCCCAATGTACATTTCTGCAAGCAATGTACCGTCACTACTTCTTAAAGGTACAACCTGCTCTCCGGGTTTGGGTTCTATTCTAACTTGGGGTGTTTTAGACCCTATTATACCGGATTCTATTAAGCTCAACAGCAGCTCTAGCATTTCTTTCTCCTTTTTAAGGACCTGAATTTTTTCTTCAAGAAACTTCTTAAGTTCATCCAAGTTCAAATGCTCACTCATAATTTAAGCAACACCTACCTTAGTTTTGAATACTCCAACACTATCATTTATGTTTTCTTCGAAATAAAAGTTTATTATTCCTTAATAGTACTAATATGGTGAATGATGAACACGGACAAATAAGCGGATATTAGTGACGAAGAGTTGCTCCACTGAAAAACCTTAATTTAAAAATAGCCTTCAGAAACCTTAATATCTCCCTTAAAGTAAGCTTTGACTTCCCCTTTCTCCTATTGGTAAATATTATGGGGTATTCGTGAATTTTGAACTTAAACTTCTTAGCTAAAAACAGTGCTTCTATTTGAAATTCATAACCGTTCATCGTAGAGTGTGAAGCTATTTTTGCGAAAACATCTCTTCTATACATTCTATAACCAGAGGTAGCGTCTTTAACATTTAAACCTAAAATTGTTTTAGCTAAGAGGTTTGCTCCCCGACTAATTATTTTCCTATGAGGCTTCCATCCAACTATTCTTCCTCCACTAATGTATCTGCTCCCAATTACAATATCCACATTCATTTCATCCATGACCTTACTGAACTCTGTAATGTATTTTGGATCATGGCTTAAATCAGCATCCATAGTAACTATTTTCTTACCGAGTGTTGCTCTAAAACCATCCTTATAGGCAGATCCTAATCCTAATTTAGCTGGTCTCTCAATTAGCTTAACATTACTGTATTTTCTCATAAATTTCTTAACAACATTAGGTGTCCCATCGATGCTACTGTCGTCTACTACTATGACCTCTATATTGGAGTTCTTAAGCAAAATGGGTAGGAGTTTTTCTAAGTTTTCTTTTTCATTGTATGTAGGTAAAATAACGCTTATCTCCATAATTACCCTACCGATTTAGAAATATGCTTTTCACTTTCCCTAATATTTCTAGTTACTTCGGAATAAATTGTTTTAACTATTTTCTCTAAATTGCTATTTCCTTTAACCCAAACCCTAATGGATATTGTTTCTGAAACCTTTTTCCCTAAGTGGCCTATGATCTCCACCCTCACTATTCTATCAAGAAAGCTTCTAATACCTATCTCCCTAGGTTTCTCTGTTTTATAGTAGACAAGTGCTTCCTTGTCGAGAGATATTTTTTCCGTTATAGGGAAAACCCATTTTCTAGCATAAATATCTATTGACACTATGTTTAATCCAGATATTAAAGGTATTATAAGTGCTCTATGGTGTTCATCAATCCATATTTCACGTATCTTATTCTTAATTATTAACTCCAAAATGTTTTCCTCGAGAAGGTTTTAGTAAAGTTTAAGCTCTATTCCATCAAATGGGCATTTGTAATGTAATCTCCTAGCGTCAGCTGAGCAGTAGAATATTTTATAGCCTTTTGAATGACATTTTGGGCAGTGATAGACGGTGTCTTTTGTTAAATCAAGTTTCTTATTGCAAATGTAACATCTAGCAGTAACCCAGCCTTTATGCCCCATAGCGTCAGCTCCAGCTATTGAACCCAACGACATTTACAGGCCACCTAAGTATCCCATTGGTATCGGCAAGAATTATATAATTTACCGAATTATTAACTTTACGGGACAAGCAATTATGGAAATAGCTGCTGTCGCTGACGTACATTCACCAAAGTACCTTAAGGATTATGAAAGAGCTTTAAGGAACTCCGAATTAAGCAATGTAGGACTCATGTTTTTCGTAGGAGACATGGTATATAAAGGTAGATGGTTTGAATTTAAAAACGTAATAAACATTACCCGAAGATTTTTTAAAGGAAAAATCATAGCTTGCTTTGGTAATGAGGAGTACGATAACGTTATACCTTTGTTAATAAAGAACTTTTCCGATATAATATGGCTAAATGATGAAGCAGTAACATTAGATTACAGTGGTAAAAAGCTTTTCATAGTGGGAACGAAGGGAATTCTAGATAGACCAACTACGTGGCAAAGAACACACATTCCCCAAATATACAGCATTTACTCTAACAGGCTTGAGAAAATAGGTAAGCTAATAAGGGAAGGCAAACGCAGAAAATACCTTGTAATTCTATTAACACATTATCCTCCAACATATAAGACGCTTATAGGAGAACCCAAGTATGCATGGGCAGAAATGGGTTCTGAAAAAGCCGAGGAAATCATTAAAGAAAATAAACCAGACATAGTCATACATGGACATGCACATAACTCTAAGAAAACATTTATACTGTTAAATAGCACTAGGATTTATAACGTAGCACTCCCCGCCGTACATAAAATAACAAAGATACCTTTAGAATACGGTCTTCTAAGATTCTTCAGCTAAAAGGTAATGAGGGATGAATAAATATAAGTTCAAATATGAAGTTTTTGAAATAATAGATGAACTTATGAGTATTGAGAACTATAAAATGTTTTTCTCAAATGATGTATTAAATTCCGAAGGTAGAAAGAGGATAGAGAAAATAGCTAAAATACTTGCTGGAAGATGTGTTGAAACAAAAAATGCACTTTATAAGTTAAGAAGAAACCCTACATGGAACAATACTTTAAAGTACATTGAAAAAGTTCTTGAGTGCATAGAGAGAAAGTATGGAGGTTATGGTTAAGGAGTAATTTATGCCCCAATGGACTCGCTAACTTTTCATTGATGAAGACTTTGTTACTATATTTTTTAGTAAGAGGTGTTGTGTAGGTTTTGGCTCAGCCCATGGGAGTTTAATCATCATTTCATTTCCTGCTTAGGACTCTTCATCGCCTGAAATATTATTTAGTTACTGTAGGGTTTAAAGTTTCTACATTAGAAATAGTGGGAGGAATATTACAGACATTATTCCGCTAAGATATATTCCATCGAACGTTCCAGCACCACCTATGCTTACTACCGGTGCTTGTAATTCATCCCAGTCTTTTATAAGGTGGAGGACGTCTGCACCAAGAAGTACACCTAGAGTGGCTGCTGAATAAGCGATTAAAACCGCATATATATGAGGTGTTGTTAGTGTTGCTGAGAAAAACGCTGAAACTAGTGGGGGAATGAAGCCTGGCATAACTATCCCAATTCCTTTAACAGGTTTAGCTATGGCATATGAAATTAGTGTTACAATTAACGTTACTTCGAGTAATGAAAGCAACAGTTTTGACGAGTAAGGTGATGTAGCCATTTTCGCTATGAACACTGTAGATAAGATTAAAGGTATCACTGCACCACCTAAATTGACAGCTACTATCATTTTCCTCTTTTTCCTAATAAAAACAGGTATAGAGTAAGGTATTCCAAAGAAGTGAACATACCTAATCGCCGGTACTTCAATTTCCCTAATAACTCGTAGGACTGGTATGTTTATTAAGCTAAGCGCTGCTGATAGAAAAATCATTGTTAAAGCTAAAACAAAGCTCTCAGCTAAGCTAAAACCCAAAACCCTAAACAATGCTATGAAGGCTGCACTCCACCAGAAAAATATTACGAAGAAGAATAACATTCCGAAAAGTATTAGGAAAATCAGTAGCAGACTATGGATAGGTGAATATATTATTAATCTTTCATTCTCATGTTCTTCAAAACTCAACTTCATCCACGCGCTAAGCTTTATTTAGCTTCAGAAACACTATTTTAGAAAGCTCCTAAATAATATTTATTCGTGAAGTGATGTGAAATGAAGGTTCCGGAGGAAGTTATGAAATCATTTATTTTGGGTGGAATAGCTTACATTAAACCCGCTGCAATGCATAGATACTCTGAGGATAAGGAGTTACTACCATATCTTAACTTAGGTATAATGATAAGTGAGTTCCTCAATAAATCCTCAGATTATGGTGAAAAAGTAGCTAAGGGTAAGTTAGGTGCGCCACAAGTTAGTTTAGGTAAGCTAATTGCCGACGCTATGAGGTATTTAGGGGGGAAATATGTGGGTTCGCCCATATTTTTTGACTCAATAATTACTTCAATAGTTCTTTCTTGCGCTTCATCTCATGCTATAGTACAGCATAAGGAATTAGTGAATGAGGGGCTAATAGGTAGGTCAATAAACTTATTCTTAACGTCATCAACTGGAAAAGACGTTGTTGAGCTTATAAGAGTAATGAAACTCATTGGTCCTAGAGAATATGTTTCGTTAATTGAAAGTAGCGGATTAACTGAAACTAGAATAACTTTAGAAGACATCTCTCTTTATGAACTACTCTTCTCGCTTTCGACAAGAAGCCCCAGCTTTCAAGCATTAATAAGGTTCTCTGAAGTTGAAGCGTTAATTAGGGACATGAAAAATGCTTTTAAAGAAACCTACGACTTCAATAATGCTATAGTTTCATCGTACATCTCAGTAATTAAAGACTTAAAACTACCCCTATGGGCTAAGGGGAGAATAGAGGAAGCTAAGAAAATAGGACTCATGAAGAACAGAGACTCAGCTAAAATACTCTTCGAAGTTGATAGAAGACTTAGGAAAGAAGGAATAACCCTAAACAATTATGTTCCATTAGTTAGTTTAGCTACAGCAATATCCCTCATTTTAAGATATATTAGCATTTAAGCAAGAATTAAGGGATCTCACATGAAAATGGAAATTGAAATAGAAAAACTTATGGGAAAGCTTGGAGCCGTGGGGTTAAGCGAAAACATGGTTTATACTATGCTTCTTAGGAGCGCTACTGAACTTCCACTTTGCATGCATAAAGCTAAGCCAGAAAAATGTATTGCAGATCTTGTACTATGGGCGCTAATTTATTCTAAAATAAGGAATTACGATATTGAATACTACATTAATAAGCTTATAGGGGAGCTGCTTGAGAAAATTACTTAGTGATGAAGATTCCTATCCGACGTTAACGTAAGGATGCATGAATGTTTCTATATCACTCCAATTTCTCAAATAAGCTCTTATCGGCTCCACATATGGGGCATTTCCAATTATCAGGGAGTTTTTCAAAAGGTGTTCCAGGGGGAATACTATGTTCAGGATCGCCTTTTTCGCTATCATAGATATATCCGCAAACAGTACAAACATACCTTACCAAAACATTTAACCTCCAAACTACAGTTTACCGAATAGTTTCAATTAAATTAATTATGTGCTTCAGTTTTTCTTCTTTCCCCACTATTTCCTATGTAATTTTATTTGAGCATATTTAGTGAAATTTTGGCTAACGGGTTAGCGATGGGTGATGGAGATACTAGTGGATGTGCCGCTTGCTGTGATAAAACTATGTCGTCTGCTGTAACATAGTTCTCTATGAGTGCTCCTATAGTATTTACTAGGGACCCTACATACTCGCTATAGCCTAATACCTGTCCTCCAATAATGAGCCTCTTTTTCCTAGAGAAAATTAACTTTATGGTTAAGTCCTCAACGCCCGGAAGTGCTTGAGGGTATTTATCTTTCACAGTTACCGTATATGCTTTGTAGTTTACATTGTTTTCTTTAGCTTGATTTTCGGTTAATCCCGCTGCTCCAAAAACAATGTCGCCTACTTTTGAAACATATTTTGGAACTATGCCTTCAATCTTTAAAACATTGCCCTTAGCTATATTTACCGCTGCAACTCTAGCCTCCATTGCCGCTATAGAAGCTAGCATGTATCTTGCAGGTTTTCCCGTAATGAAATCTCTCTTCTCAGCACAATCTCCTATAGCATAAATTCTAGGATCTGACGTTAGCATAAACGGGTCAACTTTAATACCGTAGTCTGTAACTTCAAGACCAGCATTTTTAGCTAGTGAAGTATTAGGCACCATACCTGTGGTGATAAGGCATACGTCAGTTTCCAAAATTTTACCTGAGGTTAAAACTATTTCTCTAAGTTTTCTGTTTCCCCTAAATTCAGCAATTGATGTATTAGTTAAAACATTTACACCTTCGTCTTTAAGATAATCCTCTATTTTACTCGCAAACTTCACATCAAAATTTAACTTTAATATGCAAGGTAAGGTCTCTATAAGCAACACCTTATATCCTGCGTTGGCAAGTTCGTTTGCAAACTCAACACCAGCTAAACTCCCGCCAACAATAGTTACTGTTGATGCGTTCTCTAAAGTCTCCTTTAACTCTATAAGTCTTTCATAGCTTTCCTTAACATAGAAAATACCTTTTAAATCCTCACCTTTAACTCCAAGATTCATAGGTTTAGATCCGGTAGCTAAAATTAAGTATTCATATGTTAATTCTCCATTTCTTTCAAGAATGACTTTTCTATTGAACCTATCAACTTTTATAGCCTTATCTACAATCAACTCTATATTGTTCCTCTTTAAGACTTCATCATTCATTAAGTTATTTTTAATGTTAATTTTCCTGAATATGTAGGGTATTCCACAGGGAATAAGTTGTTTTTCATCCTTTCTAATTAAAACAATTTTTGCTGCTTCATTAAGTAACCTGTAAGTTAGTACTGCTGCGACTCCCGCAGGCCCTCCGCCTATAACTACAACATTTGCTTTCACGAGGAGACCCCTCAATGTAGAAGACTGACTTTGCACACTTACACCATATTAACCTTAAAGTATTAGAGAATATTCCGAAATTAGGTAAAGATGAGGTGTAAGAGTTTTGTGTAGATTATTCATGTGTATTTCGAAAGGTAAGAATGTTTATTGGAACAGAATTATTAAATCATTCTATTTAGCTTCAACATATGATCCTTTGCTTGAAAGCATTAGTGGTAAAAGAAGCCATGATCATGGATGGGGGTTTGTAACTTACAAATTCCTTCATGGTAAAGCTTCAATAAGCTACTTTAAATCGTCCATTCCTATAGCTTCCGATGCTGAAGGTCTTACATTACTTAGAAGCATAGGAGAAACAAGCGCCAAAGTACAACTAACCATTGCCCATTCAAGACTTACAAGCGAAAGTGAAGTTAAAAATGTTCAAAATACCCATCCATTTCTTGTACAGGTTGTTGGAAAGTTTAGTTTCTGGCTTGCCCATAACGGAAGAGTTAGTAAAAGGTCTTTAGCTAAGGAAGTAGGTCTTACAAAATACATAAGTGAACATTCAGATACATTCTTTCTAGCAACATATTTAGCTAAGAAGCTACCGAAAACGCCAAGTTCATTAGAGGTAATTGATGTTTTGAAAGAGATTATTGAGAAAAAATATGTTATTTCAGCATTAAATATTGCTGCATTAGCTGTAATTGAAGATAATGAGGCTTACGCTTTTACGTTAAACTACATTTCACCGAAGGTTAAAAACAGAGAGGAGTACTATAAGCTATACGAAATAGACCTAGATGCACACGTAAAGATTATTGCATCATCAACCTTCGTTAAGTATTTTAAAGAAGGGGAAATAAAACCTATGAGGAATGGTGACATAGTGTTTCTTAGAATAAAGAATTATGAACTAGAGTTTTACAAGGAAAACATTGTTTCTAAATAGTGCTTGAAACGATAACTTCACCGTTTAAGCTGAAGATCTTTTCAAAAAACCTGTTTTTTCCAAGGAAAATCCTTAGTTTAAGCTTAAGATGAGAGCATTTATTACATTTAATAATGACCTCTCTTCTCCCATTGGAGAAGCTAATATTTAAGTTAAACACGTTATCCCATACTCTAATGTTAGATAGTTTAATATTTTCATGTGACTTTAAGGGGTAAATTGTTATTTCAATTTCATTTCTTTCAGGTTTAGGGATTATCTTAAAGAAGCCGTTGGTTAATGAGTAAATAAGTGCTGCTGAAGACCAGGCTTGAATGAACTGCCCCATTTCATTACCATCCACATCACTATATACTTCATTTATTCTTCCAGGATCTGAGTTTTTAAAGGTCTGATCAACAAGGATTTTTAGCATTTGTAAAGCAAAGTCTACTTCTCCATAGTTTAACGCGGCAATAATAACCCAACCCGTATGTAGAGGCCAAATAGCTCCGCTATGGTATCCTCCATCATATATAGGGTCTTCTGATGAAACGGACCTTATACCCCATGGAGTTTTAAAATCGTTCTTTCGTATTCTTTCCAGAACTTTTTCAGCTTTAGCCTTAGATGCTATACAATAGTATAATGGCATTATAGGGAATATTGTTACAGAATCCTCATCATTGACATGGTCTCTGTAGAAGCTTTTAGTTTCATCCCAAAATACTTTATCGAAGAGTTTTTCAACGCTTGTCTTGGTTTTCGAAACTTCCTTATAGAAGTTTTTATCTCCCATTATCATAGCTATTTCCTCTAAAGCCCTTAATGCTTCAAGCCAGTAAGCATTTATTTCAACACACTTCCCCCTTCTTCTATTTGCCCAGCGTTCAGGCCATCCTATAAGTAGTTTCTCTGGTTGATTTTCCAAGAGAAGGTCTTGGTCAATATCGCAAACGTTTTTTAAGAAATAATATGCTTTAACTATTTTTTCATAATTTTTAGTGACTACATCCTCTCTCAAACTCCAATCATAAAACTCCTTAAGGAGAATGATCCATAAAGGTGTTGAGTCAATAGACATGTACCCTGTTTTAATTTTTGAACCTACGTTTGGTAGTAAAACTATTTCATGAGGTATTTGTCCTTTAGGAGTTTGAAACCTAGCCAATAGGTTAAGCTGGTTTAAAACTTCCCCTAAAAACCCTAATGTTAAAGCTGCAAAACCCGTCCATGCAGAGTCCCTGCCAAAAAACCATGAAAATACTGGAGCTCCAGCAAACCATCCATTGCCTACGCTTGTTTTACTATAAAGCATGTACATTGAAATCTTGGACCAAATAAATGCTTTTTCTAACTCAAAATCTCCAACATTAATATTTAATGTTTCATAAGCCAATCTTCTATATAGAAGATATGTTTCCTTGAAATCTCTAAGCCAGTTTCGCGAAGCCCGAAAACACTCCCTTATTGATCCTAGCTTTTCATAATGAGGCGAGAACGTGAAAACTTTTAATTCCCTAGGTTTAAGTGTTGTTTGAAAAGTAATTGTTTCATCCTTACCTACACTGCATTCTCCATTAAGACACCTTATAGTTAAAGAACCTACTTCGCCATTCTTCCATACAGTAACTTCGTTGTTTCTGAGAGAGTATTCTAGGTTTGTTAAGACTTTAGTTGAAGGCCACATGAACCTGATTTCCGGAGTAATATTTAGTGTCAATTTGGCATCGCATTCTGAAGTATTACTTACAATAATGTAGTATGTTGGGTTGTTGTGGCTTACGAAGTCTATTCTCACCAAGTCATAGCCGCTAGAGATATAGTGGAAGCCTAAGAAGCCTAGTCCACTAACATATTTTACATGATTGTTCCACAGGACTACACCGTTTACTTTGAACAATATTTTCTTAAGAAACCCTAGATAGTCAAGCCATAGGCCAACTCTTTCTCTTGAAGGGTTTTTAACTTGAGGTATTTCACCTTTTTGGTTAAGTATTACAAAGCTTTTCGACCCTTTTGCAATAGCGTATCCTCTTAGATTTGATGTTTTAACCCAAATATCGTAGTTTTTAAAGCTGTCTTCAGGCTTTGCTTTCCTTATTTTCTCAATGAATTCATTAATAGTGAAACTGTTTTTCATTCCTCACTATCTCATACAGTTTCTAAGTTCCACTTTAACAAAAGATGTTAGTAAAAAACATTGTACTGCTATTCTAGAGAGAACCGAAAAGGTTTAAGAATTCCAAATTCGAGATTCTCAATGCAGCTTATAAATGGTTGGTGTTGAGTTTTGCATAGTGACTACGGGTTTCTGAAAGCAAAGAATGCTTCCGAAGCTGCTTCCATTAGGGAGTTTAGTACATATGATATAGTTAGGAGACTAGGCGTTATTGCGCCAACACGTGTCCATTTAAAGAACCATCCAATAGATCAACCAGTTACAGTATTCAATGCAGCACTAGCAATTAAGGATTCGCTAGTTTACGTATATGCTAGGATAATTCTTGGATACTACATGTACGTTAGCGGTATAGCGAAAATAACTTTTCCAATAGAGGATTTACTAAGTGGACTTGTTAATTTCAGCCACTACACTGCTGAGTTAATACTGTATCCTACGATGAAGTATGATATTTGGGGCGTTGAAGACCCTAGAGTTTCAGAAGTAGATAATAAGCTTTACATGGTTTACGTTGGCAGAACAATAAACTACTTTAACCCTGCAATTAGAAGAGAAAGAACAGCCCCTGTTCTCGCATATGAAGCTACACGTGATAACTGGGTTAAAACACATGTTTTCATTCAACCTAAGAGAAATAGGGAACACGTTATAAGCGATAAAGACGCATTCATATATAAAATTAATGATAGACTTTTCATATTTCACAGACTACATATGGACGATGAAGCAACATACTTAGTCGTTAGTGAAATACCTAGCAGCATAGTTTCTGAGAAAATCCGTATAGCTGGAAAGGTTGTAGAAGTTATTGAGAGAAAAACTACTGTTATTCTGGACCCGGCACCTTTCGAACTAAAACTTGGATGGACAGGGCCCCCTGTAGAAGTGAGTAAAAATGAGTACCTGTTTTTAATCCACGGCGTTGATAAGGAAATGGAGGGATACCGTATTTTTGCCTCTCTTGTAGAGTACAATAGTCAAGAGGGATTTATAGTCAAAGCAGTAACACCATACTACATAATGGAGCCTAGACAAACATATGAAGTGTTTGGGGATAGACCAAATGTTGTATTTCCATGCGGCTCATGGCTTATAGACAAAGACACTATGCTAATAACTTATGGAGCAGCAGATTACCTAGTAGGTTTTGGAACGCTAAGTATAAGCGAGACACTATCACTACTAGATAAAGGTAGAATATACTAAGCATGGTTCGGAAGATTTGAGCAAAATAGCGTTTGTTTCAACATATCCTCCTGAAGAATGTGGTGTTGGAGAATACACTTTTTTCCTAATTAACTCTATAAGAGCTCTTTTCCCTGAAAAAATCACTGTGTTTTCTAACATAATACCTGGGTTAAGAATTAGAGAATACCCTAAAGGTGTAAAGGTTATTCCCTCTTTTTGGAGAGGAAAGCCCATTTACGATATAACATTGGAGAATATAAAGAAGGAGGGAAAATTCGACGTAATACATGTTCAACATGAGTGGGGACTTTTTCCTAACCCCCATAGGTTCCTTGAATTTTTAAATGAATTAAAGGCTTATGCTAAAAAAGTCGTAATTACACTACATAAAGTACTTCACGTACTTAACAGTAAAGTACGTAATGTAAGAAAGTATCATAGAGAGCTTAGCGAAATAGTTGACGGTATTATTGTGCATAGTGTTCTTCAGGAGTTTGAGCTATGGACTCAAGGCTTAGAGTTAGAAAGTATTTTCAGAGTCCCCCATGGAACCTTAGTAAATCCATATGTGGGAGAGAGTAGAGACAAGCTTTTGAAAAGTTTAGGACTTAGTAGTAAAATTAGTGAGCACTTCATTTTATTAACACCTGGTTTTTTAAGATTCGATAAGGGACTTGATGTTCTTTTCAGAGCTTATGAAAGAATACGAAATATTAAAGATAATGTTGTACTCGTAATTTCAGGAAATTATCAGGGAGAACCTAGGGTTTTAGAGAAGCTGAAAAGGATAATTGAACTTTATGGTGTTGAAATACCTTCTGTAGTATTTGTGAGAAAATACTTGAGCACTGAAGAAATGCTTAAACTTATAGCTACCTCAGATATTATGGTTTTACCTTATAGAAGAGCTCGTGGAGAATACAGTGTTAGCGGTATTTTACATCTTGCTCTTGGAAGCTTTAAGTTAATTGTGGGAACTAGGGTACCTAGACTTATTGAATATTATCAGCTTATGCCAAGTTTATTTTCTCCTCCAGAAAGAGACGATATATTAGCGAAAATAATACTAAATGCCATGGAAAATTACGATAGAATATACAGGGAATTTAAAAACATAGTTACTCCCTTTGTTGAAAGAACTTCTTGGACTAAGATTGCCAAGAGGCACTTAGAAATTTACTTTAAAGAAATTTAGTAGTTAAGAATCTAAACCATGATTTTTGATTTTCTGCGGAAAACGTAGCCTAAAAGTATGTAGAGCTGTATAAACTCAAGCCTACCTAAATACATACCTAAAATTATCAACGCCTTACCCCACATAGATAGGGCATGATTAACAACACCTACAGATAATCCAACACATCCTAATGCCGATGTAACTTCAAAAAGCGAGTCTATGAATTTAGCTCCGCTAGCCCATGAGAAGGCTATTGACAAAAAGAGATCAGTAAAGAAGTAGAGAACTATGAAGCTTAAAACTCCTAAAATAGCTTCATCACCAACGTTTTCTAAGCCTACCCTCTTCCTTATACTTACGGGGGCTTTTACAGCTATATTAGCTGCTGCCCAGAAAAGATTTTTCAAAGCAACAATGAACCTATAGACCTTTATTCCACCAGCAGTTGAGAAAGTTGCACCTCCAATAAACATACCAACTATTAATAATGCCTTACTTACGTCAGATAATGAACCCAAATCTATTGTTGAAAAACCTGTTGTTGTAGATCCTGAAACCATATGGAATATTCCATTAAAAATAGAGCTTAGCAGGCTGTATCCGTCAATGAAGTGTAGCGATAGTGAAAGAAGACCTGATAGTGAAAAAAGGAGAAGAATGCTTACAACAAACTCAGCAGACTTTAAAAGTCTACCTATGTGTAGTGAAAGTAAGTCTTTTAGATCTCTAAAGTTTTGTGCTCCAAGAACCATGAATATGAGGATTGTAATGTAGGCTATGGGTGCTCTTGTAATTACAGGTACAACACTATTATTGTAAATACTCATGCCCCCTGTAGCTATAGTTGTCATTATTAAGTTTACTGCTTCGAAGAAGGTCATGCCGGATGCCATGTATAAAATAATGCCGACAGCTGTGAGTACAAAGTATATTGTTGCAACTATTTTCGCTGTAGCAATAACTGTAGGTGCGAGTTTTCCTCTTTCAACTAAGTATACTCGTGAAATGATGTTGTATTGGGGAAGTATAATAACTGCTAAAACAACAACACCTAATTCACCAATCCACTGCATCATACTTCTCCAAAGGAGAATGGATGGTCTTAAAACTTCAACGTCAGGTATGACTGTAAAGCCTGTGCCTGTGAAGCCACTAACGCTTTCGAAGAATCCATCATAAATATTCATGCCAAAGTCCATGTGCATAGCTAAGGACGAGAGTAAGGGCATGAGAAGCCAGACTATAGATGCTATAATTAATGCTTCAAACGGAGTAGGGGATTCCATGTACTGGTATTTTTGAGCATAAATTCCAAGTGTTAGAAGAATAGAACCTATGATTAAGAAGGATAATGATGGAGTGTTTTTAGTTAAAATATCAACTATTGGGACAACTATCATCATAGCTCCTTCTATTGTAAGTATTGCTGCAACAGTGACCGCAACTCTTTTAGGCGAAATCATTTCCTTAGCCTAGGATCATTGTCTTTAAATTCTTCAGTACATATTTTATTTCAACTACGTAGTTTTCTCTTTAAACCCTACGTGTAAACAGGTTTCTACAAACTTTGAAAGAACATAGATGTAGGATATTATAGCTATTAATGCTAGTGCTTCAAAAACAAAACCCAATATGCTTCCCATAAACAATATGAACAACCTTACATCCCTTGAAGCAAATTGGGGAATACTGCCTGTAAATGTTGGATGCTTCCCTAAATAATGTTCTGCTCTAATATGTAAATAACTAACCATAAGAGAGCCTGAAAGAGCAAAGTAAAAGATAACTAAGCTTGCAAAATCTGTTTTATTCAAAAACATATAAGAAAAATATGTAGCTCCAAGAATAACTGCTATGTCAACCAATCTATCTAGAATACCGTCGAAAAATGCTCCAAACTTTGAAGTTTTACCTAGGAGTCTAGCTAATTCGCCGTCAATCCCGTCAAGTATTGAAGCTATTTGAACAATTATTCCAGCTAAAACAGGGTTTCCCGTAACGTAAAGATAGAGTGGAATGAGGCCTATAGTGAAAACTACTAAAGAAACCATGTTAGGTGAAGGTCTATACCCTCTAGACACTATGAACAATGTTATTTTAGTGGAAATTCTCCTGTTAATAAACTTAGATACAGGTCCGTCTTCTTTTTTGCCTAAGGAGCTCATGCCCCCTCATCTCTTCTAACACTTTATCTAGAACAGGCCTTGATTTTCCATAGAGAATTTCTACTAAGTCTTTAGGAGTGTCTATGTCAACCCAGTAGTCACCTTTGATATCAGCTACTTTTACAAAGCACTCACTATTAGCTATTAGTATTGCTTTTGAAACCGTTAAACTTTCTAGAGGAAAACCACTTCTACTCACTATACTTATTGCTTTTTTAGAAAACACCATAACCCCGATATCTACGTGAGTGAATTCTCTTAGTTCTTTACCTATATCTTTCAAAACACCGTTTTCAGCTAGGATTTTTGTGGCTTCATCTACGTTTACATATTTAGGTTTAGAATCACCACCAACAACAATGCATGCATTGTTTGGTTCTTTTAAAATTTTTAATAGAATCCTGGATGAGTAAATATGGTCTGCCATAGAGACAAAGAACTTATCGTTTGAAACATTCTTGCTTCCCAAAATCAAACTATATCCGTTACCCCATTCAGGCTTAGGGTTATTTACATAAACTATCTCGACATTTTTAATAATGTTTTCATACTTTGAAAGTATTCTTTTCGCTTTCCTAAGGAATTTTTCATTAACAACAATAATTATCTTTTCGACACCAACTTTGGTTAAGGATGTTATAGGGTAAGCTATCATGGGATACCTTTCTACCTTATAAAAGTATTTAGGCATGGATCCTGTAATTCCTCTTAATCTCTTACCTAAGCCTCCAGCTAAAATAACTGCCTCCTTTATTTTCTCAACCATATTATCGCTACCTACCATAATAACCTAGCAACACAGCATACCCTGTAACATGGGCTTTAGCGTACTCTAAAATCTTCGTTAAATCATTAAACATGTTTTTAGGAATTTCGGAGTCTAGTGCTAAAAGAATGAAAACATATCTGTGCTTACTTCCTTCAGGCGGGCATGGACCACCATATCCTACGTATCCGAAGTCATTTTTGAGTTGATACCCTAAGTTTTCAATGTACTCTTTCTTAGGGACATTTTCCGGAAGACTCGTTAGCTTAGGCGGCATGTTAACTATTACCCAGTGAACAAAGAATCCGCTTGGAGCATCTGGGTCATAAACTAGCAACATTAGCGTTTTAGGGGATTCTAAAATACCAGACCATTTTAGGGGTGGTGAAATGTTTTCTCCGTTGCATGTATATTTCTTAGGAATATCGCCGTCGTTTGGGAAGGCAGAGCTTTCGAGCTTAAACTCGTACTTAGCATTTGCAACTAGGTTTTTTACAAGTTCAAGCTGTACTTTGGTTTCTTGTTTAAACATTAAGAAGCCTACTATAGCTGCAACTATGATTACTAATGAAGCTAAAGTTACTATAACTGTCTTACCGTTTATTTTCATTTTAACCCCTCTCTGAACCAATTATTGCTCTAAAGCAATTTAAGCTAATCGTAAAAACTATTTGGTTTAATAAGGAAAATACTGTAAACACAGTAAAGAGGTGTTGGAAAACGGTGCTCTCAAAGTATAGGGACTTTGTTTTTAAAGTCATTTCAAAGTATGTTAAAAAGCTAAGTAGCTTAGGAATTAAACCTTGGCATTTTACATTTCTAGGATTACTCCTATCACTCTTGTATCTTTACGCTTTAGCTACGAACTCAGTATTATTTGCAATAATTTTTCTTCTCACATCAGGTTTTATGGATGTTCTTGATGGAGCTTTAGCTAAGACAGCTAATATTTTAAGCAAATGTGGTGCATATCTTGACTCGATGTTTGACCGTTTAGAGGATTCCGCATATTACATAGGATTAATTATCTTGAACTTTGATTGCTATATCGTATTTTTAGCTTTGGCCTTAACCTTGACTTTAACCTATAGTAAGGCTAGGCTTGAAAACCTCGGGATAGATGAACCAAGAGTAAGCCTTTTTGAAAGAAGCGACAGAATAGTTGTCCTAGCTTTCATACTTGCTACTTACATTGTAAATTCGCGGCTTTCTAATGTTCTTTTTAGCATCTACGTGTTTGCACTTACTGTAATAGTAGTCTTACGCATAATTACTGGGTATACGGATTTATCTAAGACATGAGTTGCCACATGGTTGTATACGTTTAAATGACGTCTTTAAACATATAGTCTATTTTTTCGTTTTCAAGCTTCTCGTATCTCTCAGTTGTTCCTACATCGTACCATAAGCCTTCATACTTGTAAGCAATAACTTTTCCGTTTTCTAAAATAATTTTTGGTATTAAATCACCCATTATATCTATGTTGTTTTTCTCTTTAGCTATGTTTTCAAGGTATCTCCTAACACTAGTTTTGGCTACGAGAATACCTATTGTTACATAAATGTTTAGCCAAGGTTTCTCGACTATTCGCTTTACCTCGGAGTCTTTAAGTTCAACTACACCTACCGGGATTTGGTAACGTGTAGCTACGGCTAGTGTTACCTCGGCGTTATTTGCTCTATGAAAGCTTAGGAGGCCCCTTAAACTTATTGTTGAAAGTATGTCTCCGTAGTAAATTACTATGTCATTAACATCATCAAAAACTCCTGTTCTGAAGGCGTTTAGTAATGCTCCTCCAGTTCCTTTAAGGTCTTTAGGGTCTTGAACATAGTTTATTTTTACGCCGAATCTTGATCCGTCTTCAAAATAGTTAACTATTTGCTCATACTTGTAACCTACAAGCAAAACAATATCCACTATTCCATGGTATCTCAATAGTTTCACAATATATTCTAATAATGGCTTTTGCTTCTTACCGATAGGGATCATTGTTTTCTGGAAATAGTAGGTAAGCGGACGAAGTCTCTTACCTTCTCCCCCACAAAGAATAACGCCTTTAACTTTCATTCTCCTAAGGCCTCGATTTCTGTTGCCAGCATTGTTTTTAACTATCTTTTCTAAGAAATAAATGTTAAAGAGGAGATTTCATGGAGCATACTGAAGCATTAGTGACAAAAGCGCTAATACTAGTTAATTTAGTAGTGTATGTTATCGCAGGTATTTTAGGGGGGTCGTTTTTAAGTATAAGCGATAAAGTGCTTATTCTCCTAGGCCAATTTAACCTCTTCATAATAAAGTATGGTTGGTATTTTCAACTATTAACAGCAATGTTTGTACACATAAACATCGTCCACTTAGCTTTCAACATGTTTTGGCTTTACATCCTAGGTTCTCATTGTGAAAGCATTTTTGGACTTAAGAAATACCTTGCAATATACTTCTTAAGCGGATTATTCGGTAATATTTTAACACTTTACTTGCTTCCTTTAAGAACCGTTAGCGCTGGTGCTAGTGGGGCTGTTTTCGGAATTTTCGGCGCATTAATGGCATACAGTGGTTTTACGCGTAGAAGCATGTTTGCTTCAGTACTTTACGCATTATTTATTTTAATTCTAAACGTAGGTTTCGGAGTTAATGTCGTAGCTCACTTTGGCGGGTTATTCTTAGGCTTCATATTAGGCTACGTTTATGCTAGAGGTTTAAGAAGGCATCATTTTGTTTGAATTTTTAGAACAAAAACGTTCGAAGAAATAGGATTTTAAGAATAAATAGGTAAAGAGGCTTCTTGGTGAATACATTGTTAAAGGGAAACATTGCTTACGCCTTAGTTATTGCAGCAATCATAGCAGGGCTAATAGCAGCTTCATTAGTTATAAGTAACCCGTTAAACACACCTATGAACTATAGTACCACGTCAACAACGCCCTACAATATTGTTAAAGAAAACTTTACAACGATAGATCATAATGTTAGCGTTAAAACATTTAACACATACAATGAGCTCTTAGGCTTCATTAAGTCTTCCACTAAAAAGCCTAAGTGGATTTATCCAGTAATGATGCCTTCGGATGTACGTGTATACTTAGATGTATCCCCGCAACCTACAGCTATTCCAGAAAAGCTTACTATTCCAACGCCGACGCCTACACCAATGCCAGTAACATTTACTGTTACTGCTGCAACGAAAACACCGTTTATGGGATCTACTGTGGAATTTTCTAAAACCAACGTACAAGTTGAAGGTGTTGATGAATTAGACTACATTAAAACTGATGGAGAATTCATTTACGTTGCAAGGGATAATGCAGTATATGTTGTTAAAGCATACCCTCCTGATGCTGCAGAAGTTGTTTCAAAAATAAACGTTGATGGCTTAATTAATGGGATATTCGTTGAAAACAAAAGGCTTGTAGTAGTGTATTCTAAAAGGTATGAACCTACAGTTACTATAGTTGAAGAACCCAAAGTAGTAATGCCCTTTAAAATAGCGTCTAAAACATATGTTAGCATATTTGACCTATCAGAACCGCGAAGTCCTAAGAAATTAGTTGAATATTCAGCTTACGGTTCTCTAGCGGGTTCGAGATTAACTGAGAAAACCGTTTACATTATACTACAGTATCCGGTAATGTTAAAAGAAGACACTGTACCACTACCTGTAATTAATGATGAAGTAGTATCTCCAACGGAAATAAAGTATTTTAATAGAGACTTTTCATACATGTTTACAATAATTTTAGCAGTTAATGTAAGCAATGCTGAGTTTAATAGGGAAGTTTTCTTAACAGGTTCTTCAGCAAAAATATACATGTCAAAAAGAAATCTCTACATACTTTCAATAAAATATCCTGACTACACTATGGTATATGATAAAGTCCTAGATGTACTTTTAGAAAAAGCACCTGCAAATGTTAGAGAAGCTGTTGAGAGAATTAAGGAACTAAACATAAATGATGATTTAAAACGTAAGTTAATAGCTGAAATTGTCAGTGACTACTATAATAAGCTTCCTTCGAAAGAAAGAGAGGAGATAATGGAGGAAATTTTTGAGAAAACCAAGGACGTGCTAAGAGAGAAAACAGTAATTTACAGATTCTCAATAAGCGGACTTAAAATAAGCGCCAAAGCTAAAGGCGAAGTTCCAGGAAGAGTTCTTGACCAATTCTCTATGGACGAGTACGGAGATTATTTTAGAGTAGCTACAACAGAAACCATGTATTATCCGTATCGTAGCTCGGAAACAGTAAATAACGTCTACATTTTAAACATGAGCCTTGAAATTGTAGGTAAACTTGAAGGATTGGCTTTAAGCGAGAGAATATACGCTGCAAGGTTTTCAGGAAACATGTGCTACTTAGTAACGTTTAGACGTATTGATCCGCTTTTTGCAATAGATCTTTCAAACCCTGAAGAGCCTAAAGTTTTAGGATATCTTAAAACACCTGGTTTCTCAGAATACCTACACCCGTATGGAGACCATTATCTCATAGGTGTTGGAAGAGATGCTGACGAATATGGTAGAATTAAAGGGTTAAAAATAGCGTTATTTGACGTATCTGACCCTGAAAATCCGAAGGAAGTTTCACATATAATCATAGGCAATGCTGGAACATGGTCTCCAGTATTTAGAGACCATAAAGCCTTCATGATAAATGAGAATAAATCGTACTTTGCCGTTCCCGTAAGAGGCTCTGTAGAGGGAATATACATTATATCGATAAACGGCGATAAACTCTCTATAAAGGGCTTCATAGAGTTAAAGGATCCACTAAGAACAGTGTATATTGACGACTTCATATATGGTATATCTCTTTGGAAAATAAAAATAGTAGATGACATTGCTATTTCGGAAATTAAAACATTAACTTTAGTTTAAAAGGACTATTTTTCTTTTCTTCTACTAACCGTAATTTATGGTAAGGCTTAAGTTAGTATTCTAACACACATCAAGTATGACAGCTTAGAATACAGCTAAATGGTAATGACCCATGAGTAGTAGTAGTGATGTTGAGTGGTGGAAGAAACCTGTAAGAGTCTTTCAATTCAATCTTGAAGATCCTTATGGCTTCTTTATTAAAAAGTTTGATGCAAAAACGTTAGTTAATTTAGCTAGAAAAATGAGGGCAAATGTATTAGTTATTTTTGCACGTGATGCTTGGGGTAGAAGGCTTTATCTTCGCGGAAAAGTTGCTCCGCAACATCCAAGACTAACAGAGAAGTCAAGTATTGAAAAGCTTATTGAAGAAGCTAAAAAGTATGGAATAAAAGTCGTAATAATGGTTGCACATACAGCTAACAAGTATATGTATGAAAAACATCCCGATTGGGCGCAAGTAAACGTTAGGGGGGAAGTAATAGTCTTAGAACACATACCTTCTGAATCCAAAATTAAGAGTCCACAGTGGCCTCTTTTATGCATAAATTCCCCATATATGCAATACTTAGAGGAGGAAGTTAGCGAAAGTATTAAAGCCATAAACCCTGATGGAGTTTTACTTGACTCCTTCCGTTATCAACCAGACTTCAACAAAGCATGTTATTGTGATTATTGCCAAATAGCTTTCACGAAGGAAACAGGCCTTGAACTTCCCGATGAAGAAAACTGGGAAACTATGGAGTGGCGGGAGGCTTGGAAATGGCGCTACAGAGTTGTTATAAGATCTATAGCTAGATTAAGAAGCATAGTTAAGAAGTATAATCCGAACATAGTATACATGTATAATAGTCACCCTGCAGGATGGGCTGGTAGAGCAAATAAGGTAGTTGAGGACATAAGAGACTTAGTAGATGTTGTTTTTGCTGAATGCAGCGAAGCTGATCACCAACCTCCCGGGTTCATTTCTGAAATGGTTAGGCTAACTAAGGCTATGAGCGGAGGCAAGCCTGTTTGGGCTTCTAGAAATGCATTCTATATGTACAGGACGGTTACTTCAGCAACACCAATAGCTGTTAAGCAAGGTCTCAGGGAAGCACTTATAGCGGGGGGTTCGCCATGGGTTTTATTTTTCTCATCAACGCTATCTCAGGATTCTAGAGTGTTAGATGCCGTAGCTGAAGTATATAGGGAGATAGAGGAATTAGAAGATTACCTTATAGGTTTAGAGGAAGTGAAGTATGTTGGAATAGTTGCTTCAAATGCTACAAGAGACTGGTATGGTAAAAGTAATCCAGCAATATATGTTGATGAAATAAGAGGATTCTACTATGCCTTAATAAATCAGCACATTCCAGTAGGTTTTATAGCAGACAGGGACTTATCGGATGAAAATAAGCTTTCAGAATATTCAGCAGTGGTTTTAGCAAATACCGCTTGCGTCTCTGATAAATCTGTTGAGGCATTAAAACATTATGTAGAAGAAGGCGGAGGATTAGTTGTAACATATCAAGCAACAACACTTGACATGGACGGTGTTGACAGAGAGGATTTCGGAATTTCTGAAATACTAGGGGCGCATTATGAAGGATTACTTAGCCTTCCATGGAGCTATGTTATTGTAGAAAAGGAGGCTTTCAGAAAAGTGCATAATATTGTACCCCTCGGCGACATGGATTATGTATTTAAGTCTAGAAGAAGCGAAGAGGGATTAGCAAATCAGGTTAGAGCTAAAGTTGAAAGCGAAAAAGTAAAAATTATTGGTAGAATTGCTCTTGCAGCAGCAGATTATGGTTTCGAATATACTCTCGGTAGAAGCACTCCACCAATAGGTATTGAAACAATGGAGCCTTCAATAATAGTTTCTGAAAATAAAGTATTTTACTTTTCATTTCAGCTTGGAAGACATTATTGGAGAATAGGCCATCCAGATTATTTGAACATGATAGTTGAAAGCACACTTTATGTTGCTAAAAAACCATTACCAATAGAAACTAATGCTCCAGAAACTGTGGAAATAAGCCTATTCAGAAAAGATGATGAACTATACTTTATACATTTACTAAATCACACTTACAATCAAAGAATATTGTCGATACCCTTAGGAGCAAGTAGGCAAGCATTACCCGGATATAGTCAGCCATATGCAGTACATCCTCCAAGGAGAATTGATCCAATAAGTAATATAAGGATTAAGCTTAAACTCGGTCAAAGCTGGGAGGAGGCGAAAATAATATTGCCTTTAAGAAAAGCTGAGAAAAAAGTGAAAATAAAAAACGGCGAAATCTCCTATACACTACCTATACTAAATGAGTATGAAGCAATAGCTATTGAAAAAACATATTAAAGTCAAGAATAAATAATTCTAATCACGATATTTAAGAGAAATAAATATAGCTTAAGTTTCGCAAAAACATTACCTAATATCACTTGCTAACATATCTATTATATCATTAGCAAGAGCTCTTTCGCTTCACTATAAGCCTTATTTGATGGTAAGCTTGTCTCCATTAATACCTTAACATAATAGTGTTTTAAAACACTGCTCTTTTCAATTATATCTTTAGAAGAAATTATTTTTGGATTATAAATTACTGCAACTTTATTTCCGAAAACGTGAACACCTTTTACGCCTTCAACTTTAAAAAAGAGTTCTTTAGAAGGTAAAGTGCATCTACTACAACCTTTTCCTTCAACTTTAATTATTAATATATTTAAATAGTCCTCCATGCTTTTACCTCTAATAAACTTGTAAGTTAAGTGAACACCGTTAATTTTAACTATTATGACTAAATATTTCGCTAAGGAGGTAGCAGCTATATGTTGTTTAATATGGTCTCTAATGACGTTGAACTTTCAAGGATCATTGAGAAAATGCTTTCAGAAACAATAAAGAAAAAGGAAACTACTAAATGTTGTAAAAGAGTTTTTGAAGGAGAAGTTGAGATATATAGGTTAGAGGAATTAGAGAATCTTTTAGAAACATGCAAGGTAGTCTTTATTAACTTCTACTCACCCGCCTGCGGTTATTGTAAAATGTTTCAACCCGTATTTACACATGTAGGAGATATGTTTAGAGGGAATGCAGTTTTCGCTAAAGTCAATGTAATGCATGCTCCGGAAGTCGCTTGGTATTTTAATGTGAGAGGAACCCCAACAACAATAGCATTAATTGAAGGTAGAGTTGAAGCTTTCATACCAGGATATGTTAATATACAAACATTTACTAACATAGTAAAGAAACTTCTGGAAAAAGCCAAGTGCTTATAAGCCTTTGCAATAATCTGTACTTCACTTAAAAAGATCTTAGATTAATAATTAATGAGGAAAATAGCATTACGCTTCCTCATAGTTAAAACTGCATTGACTTGAGGTATGTGTTTTATGGAGACAATAATGGAAATGCTCATAAGGGATCATAAGGTCTTTAGAAATATTTTCCAAGACGTAGAGGAAACAATAAAGAGTATGAATTTGGAACCTAAAAGCTCCGAAGAAAAATTTGAGCTATTAAAAAATATTGTAATAATAGCGTACAAGCTTTCAGAGTTTGCTGGAAGAACAGATAAACATAGGCAAATAGAGGAAATTACTGTTTACCGTGAACTGGAAAGTTTAGGTTATAAGGATGAAGCCGTTATGCTTCGTGAACAGCATGTAGAAATTATGAAGGAAATTAAAAACATGAATAGTATAATTGAAGGATATAGGAAGGGTATGAAGCCTATAGAGGAGATAGCTAATTCTTTAGTAAAAATTTTCCATAAAATAAAGCCTATGTATGTTAAACACATGGATGATGAGGAAAGGTTTTTCTCAAAATACTTTGAGCTGAAAAGGGAAACAGTTCAGAAACGCGATTATGTAAACTAGGTTAGGTATTAAAGACTCATTTTTCCAAACATAATCTTGTTTTACTTAAGAATATGATGCAACAATAACCTAATAGGTGGAATGGCGGAAAGTATTGCTTAAGTTAAAATTCTATAGCCAGATAGCTTATTGATTAACTTATGGAATTCATGTGATTTTATTTCGTTAAGAAATGTTTTTAGAATCTTCTTTGTTTTTCTCTCTTTTAAAACTATAAAGTCATAGTTTTCCCAAGTGTAATGTATGTATTTTAGCTTATATGTTTCAGCAGCATATCTTAACATTAACCCTACTTCTGCTCTTCCTTCAGCTATTGCTTTAGCCGCTTCTAAATGAGAAGAAACTTCGTTTTTATATCCTTTAATTTTTCTTTGTGCTTCAGAGAAGCTTATTCCGATGTTGCTACAGTACCTTCTTATAATGTAGTCTAGGTGTACTCTAGTTCCTGATCCCAAATTCCTATTTATCAGTACTAGCTTGCCGTTTATCAACATTTCAAGTATTTCTTCTATGTTGCTGAAGCTTAAGCTCGGATGGTACGCAAAAACCTGTTCTCTAAGATACCCCTTAATTACTTCTACTTTATCTTCTAACCAGTAATTCTTTAGGAAAGGTTTATTGTATTGCCTTGATACTGGATCGTAAAGATGTGTTGTTGCAATGTCCGCTTCATTCAGCATTAAAGCTGCTAATCCACCGCTGGAACCTATCCATGAGGTCTCTATGCTTGCCCTGTATTTTTTCTTGAAATATCCTATAAAGAGCTCCAATAATATGTCGTGACTGCCGACTATAAGTAGTTGAGGTTTTATTCTTGGTTTTTCAAGTATTTCAAACGTTAAATTAAGTTCCTTAAGTGTTTCTTCGTAAAGCTCTAAAAGTTTTTTACCATCCTCCGTAAGCCTTGTTCCTCCTCCTTTTAAACCGCCTCTTTTCTTTTCAACTATTTTTAAACCTAAAATTCTCTCCATTTTTGATAATTTCTCCCATGCTCTTGAATATGCTAATCCTAATGCTTTAGAAGCAAGATAGATAGAATTATACTTGTCTATTAGCTTGAGCAGTTTAGCAGTTTCTGAGTCTAATATTTTAACACCGTCTACTTCAAATAATACTTCAACTCTTCTACGGATCCTCTTAATATCTAACATGGCTTCTCCACAGTTCTTATTTCAGAATAAATATATAAGTGAGTATCCGTTATCCGAAAACGGGTAACGAATGTGAGTTCAAAATGGATCATAATCTTAATTTTAGCATTAATTACTGCCATCATACTGTTTAATATAGCATATATAACCTATATGAAAGGAAATGAGATAAAATTGAGAATTTCAACAACAACAAGCCTTTACGCTACAGGGTTACTTGATAAGCTTGCTGAAGAATTTTCTAAGAAACATCCGAACATTATAGTTCAGTTTATCGCTGTTGGTAGTGGTGCAGCACTTCGAAAAGCGGAACTCGGAGACGCAGATTTAGTATTAGTTCATGCACCTTCTTTAGAAAGGAAGTACTTAGAGAAAGAGGTGATTTATGGTGGAAGAATTTTTGCATACAATTACTTCGTAATTGTAGGTCCTAAAGACGACTCAGCAAGGATTAAGAGTCTTGATCCCATATCTGCAATGAAGAAAATATATGAAGCAGGAGAGAGAGGTTTAACTAAGTTTATTTCTAGGGGGGATAATTCAGGAACTCATGTTAGGGAGCTTATGCTATGGAGTATAGCTGGCTTAAATCCTAAAGGCAAACCATGGTATGTTGAAACAGGCTCGGGAATGTCGGAAACCCTTATGGTTGCTAATGAGTACTCAGCATATACAATATCGGATATTGGAACCTATCTTAAGTTTAGTAGTAAACTAAGCGAACTAACAGTTCTCGTAGATGAAGGCGACATTCTAGTAAACATTTACTCAGCATATCTTGTGAAAAACTCTCCTAATGAAAAATATGCTGAAATGTTTATGAACTTTCTAATTTCAAAAGAAGGCCAAGAAATAATAGGAAACTATGGAGTAAATGACTTTGGAAGATCCCTCTTCTATTCTGTTGAAAGCGCTGATATTAATAAGCTTTTAAGCTTATGGAACAAGCTTTCGGAGGAGAATGATGGGTCATGAATGAATTGGTTTACGAAATAATCACAATAGCTATTAGGTCTTTTTGGATATCAAGTTTAGCTATAGCATTAGCTACTACATGGTCTATTCCAATATCGATTCTTCTAACAGTTCTTAAAAATAGGGTCACAGTTTTCCTACAGGACCTTTTTAACGCATTAATCTCTTTACCTACAGTTGTTTTAGGCTTATTTCTTTACTTAATACTATCAAAATCAGGTCCATTAAGTTTCTTAGGAATCCTTTATACTCCATTAGCTATATCGATAGGTCAGTCAATACTTATAACGCCAATTTTGGTTTCAATGGTAACTTCGAGTTTTCAAAGTTTAAAAGAGGAGGTTTGGGAAACTGCTTTAACACTAGGTGCCTCTGAAATTCAAGCATCACTAGCTCTTATAAGAGAAGGACTACCCTTACTTATTAGAGCAGTGCTTGCAGGGTTTAATAGAGCATTAGGGGAGCTAGGTGTCGCATTAATAGTTGGAGGAAACATTAAAGGATACACTAGGGTTATGACAACAACCATTGCTTTAGAATTAGCTAAAGGAAATTTCGAATTAGCAATATACTTAGGAGTATTATTACTTATCTCCTCAACTGCAATAACTATCGCTATAAGAAGCATAGGGGTTAGAGGTGTTTACAAGTAGATGATGAAGCTTGAAAACATATGGTTTAGTTATGAAAGTAAACATTATGTTCTTAAAAATATAAACCTAGAAATAAGCAGGAAGATAACTTTAGTTAAAGGACCGAATGGGTCTGGGAAAACAACTCTTCTTAAAATAGCTTCATTACTTCTAAGACCCGAGAAAGGAAGGGTTATAGTTGATGGTATAAGTTACTGGGAAGCAAATAGGAAAACAAGAGAGTTTCTAAGGAAGAAAATAGTCTATGTTCATGAGAGACCATATCTTTTCAAAGGAACCGTTTTTGAAAATCTTACATACCCTCTAAAAATTAGAGGTAAGAGTGTAAAGCATGTTTATGAAATAGCTAAAAAATTTAGAATACTAGATATTCTTGAAACCGATGTAAGTAAGCTTTCAGCAGGAATGAAACAGTTAACCGCTTTAGCGAGAGCCTTTGTTTTCAAACCCAAATATGTCCTTCTTGACGAGCCCTTAGCTAATCTTGACGATAAAAATAGAGGTGAAGTTATTAAGTTAATAGAGGAATATGCTAAAGAAGGAATATCAATAATTATAGCAGTTCATGGTAACGTAAGTTTTAGCAAGGATGCTGTAGCAAAAATAGTTTACTTAAACGATGGAGTAATAACCAAAATAGTTCAATACAGTTAATGCTTAAAAATAATACTGAGGAAAAGAAGGCATGTCTTTTGAAGAAGCCGAAATTCTAAAGGAAAGAGCTGAAGCGTTCTTACGTAATGCTAAAAGACTTATTGAGGAAAAGGAATGGGACTTAGCAATGTTTAATCTTGAACAGTATTCTCAGCTAATTCTTAAGTATAAGTTGCTTGTTAAATACGGTACATACCCTAGAACACACTCCATTAGAAGACTTCTTATAGAACTAGGTAAAGACAATAAGGAAATACTAAAGCTTCTCGAAGATGAAGTAAGTTTACTCTACATTACAAAGCTTGAAGACGCATACATAGCCTCCAGATACTTACCTAGAAGGTACGATGAAAGAGAAGTCAAACTAACTTATAAGTTTATTATTGAGGTGTTTAAGAACGTTGTTGAGAAAATATAGTAACATGCTAGATTATTTAAGAAACTATATTGAGATAGCTAAAGCGGTCAAAAAAATAGTTATACATTATGATAGCGAAGCCAAAGTTTATGTTTTTGGATCCGTTGTTAAAGGGCAATATACTGGAGCTAGCGACATAGACATTCTCATAATTTCTGAAAAGAGAGATTTAGAATACAAGATTAAGGTTGAGATTTATCGAAAGTTTCCTGAAGCTCCTTTAGAAATACACTTTACATCTAAAGAAGGCTTTAGAAAATGGTATAGTAAATTTATAGATTCCATGATAAAAGTTTAACTTTAAAGGCTATAGTTTAACGTATTTAAGAACGCTCCTTATAGACTTCCTTTTCAACAGCTTTGCTAAATCATTTAAGCTAATTTTGCCTTTATGCTCTCTAATTTCAACTATTTTCCTAGCTGTTGATGGCCCTATGCCCGGTATCTTAATGATTTCGCTGTATTCTGCATTATTTAGATCTATAGGGTAAAGGTGGGGATTTAAATTAGCGAAGGCTAATTTAGGATCTATACTTAAGGGTAGCATACCATTGTGGTTAACTATTGTTTCTATTTCCTCCGATGTGAAACCATAGTCTCTTATAAGAAATGATGCTTGATATAATCTTTGCACTCTAACCAGTGTGCATGGAGGCTTATTTTCGAAAGGCGTATCTGGAATAGGTTCAAAAGGACTATAGTATACTCTTTTCAAACCTAGTTTTCTGTAAAGATAGTATGTAAGTTTCAAGTGTTCTATATCGGATTCCCCAACAACACCAACCATTACTTGGGTATCGATTCCAGCTCTTAAGTATCCGACTTTTTGATTAAGCTTTTCCCTTTGCTTTTTGACTATTCTTTGTGCTCTACTTATCCACTCTATTCTCTTTAAAACATCGTTAGTGTAATCGCCTTTATCAGGTGCTATTTCTACAAAATAACTCTTAGATACAGTTTCCAAATTAACACCTATTCTATCGGCTACTACAGCTGCTCTCCAAACAAGATCCTTCGGAACACCCGGCATTAATCTGAGATGAATATATCCTTTAAAACCTCTTTTACGTAGTTCCTCAGCGATTTCAACTTGTTTCTCAACGGTTGTCTCTGGGTCTCTAAGTATGCCGCTACTTAGAAAAATACCTTTAATTACACCTTTCCTCCATAAATAGAGCGTAACTCTAACTAACTCATTAGTTTTCCAAATTTCTCTCTCTATTTTTCTACCTCTTCTAAAAGCACAGTACTTACATTCGTATGGGCAAGCATTCGCAAGTAGCGTTTTTAGAAGAGGCGCTTTTCTTCCCTTAGCTGAAGCCTCATATATTGGAACCCTTATTTTATCCCATTTAGCTGAAAGCGTGAGTATTCTCCATTTACTCATAGCTTATCTAAACCCTAACTTTAACTAATTTCTTTAAAACCTTCCATTTAGGAATGTAGTTCTTAAAAGTTATTTTGGGTTTTTCTTCAATAAATAATTTCTCTAAGATCTCTATACCGTCAGTTATGTTAGATAGAGGTACATTCATTAAACACATAATTAAAGGAGTTACTACATAGTTTGATATTTCAATATGGTCTAAAAGTTTTAAACTACTGGTTTTTACAGTAAATACTCCGTCGGGATGGTGATCCTTAAATAATCCTTCCTCATAAATTACGCCTTTAACCTTATTATCAGCTTGTAAGTATCCTCCTTCAAACCATGGCCTAATAATTATGTGGGGCGCCCTCTTAACATAGGGTCCCCAATAAACTTCGTCCCTTCTCTTAGCCCACAATATTCCTTTAACACTATTTAATAGTTCAAGTATTTTAGGTAATGCATTAAAGTCGTTGACATGTACCCCTAGATTCCATTTTGAAATGTAGAAAGCTTTCGATGAGAATTTATCAACAAATGTCCTATTAACTTCCAAGTGCTTACCTGCAAATTCAGCCTTAACTTCTCTATACTCTTTTAACGCAGCCTCTTTTCTCCTTCCTATTATTTTCAATAACCCCTTCTTCGCTAATATATCGTTTATTCTAATGAGGGTTTTATAATATGAAAATCCATGATCGGAAATTAGCGAAATAATGTCTGACATTTGCGATAGTGTCTTAATTATTTTATCGACTTTACTAAAAACCTTAGCTTCCAAAGTTAAAGTTTTTGAGAAAACATAGTGCCCGCATTTGTGAAGAATGATGTCAGGTATTGGGAGGTTTATCCAGAAAAGACTCCACTCATCATAAACTAGTTTTTCGACAATCTCATTAAGTAAGCTTAAGTACTCATCATAGTAGTTTAGTGTTTCACTACAGCTTCTTAAAGGTTCTACTCGAATGATTTTAGCTAAAATATTAGCGTATTTTTCCATGCTTTTAGGGCTAAATTGAGGTTTAGGTATGAGTATGGTGTGACTTAAAATTTTAGCTCCTTTAGCCGGAATTATTGGGTATCCCGGTATAGGGTTGATGACAATCGACTTAAAATTCAGCATTGAAAGCATTTCATGAATTCTCGGGTGCTCTAAATTCATTGCAGTATAAAGTTTCTGCTCTAAAGAATCGTAAACTATGTAGTCAAAGCCGAAAATACCGTGCTTTCCGGGATTAACACCTGTTAAAATACTACTCCATGAAGGGGGAGTTGTTGGAGGAAAACATTTGAGAACATATTTGTAGCTCTTACTAATAACTGCTTTAATATGGGGAATTACTCCTTTATCCATGAGCTTGCTAAGATAGGGCCATGAAAGAGCATCTAACCCTACAACTGAAACTTTAACTTCTTCCTTAATCATATTGTTCATCATTCTTAAACTGGTCTTCCTAAAATTAAGCATTTTATTATTTAAACTCAAATAGCTTAAAGTTATATTTGAGGTGTAGGTTTCATGCCCGTTAGTATAGAAAGCAGACTTGTTAACGTAGGGCTAATAATATTATTGCTTATAGTTGCCTCTACATGTATTTCAACATGTTTTCCTTTAAGGGAAATTGGTATGAAGGAAGCGAAGAAAATAGAATATTCCTCACTAATTTACCGCATTGAGGAGCCGATGACACTACTTCTTAAAGGAGGACCCTATTTTAACAATTCTAAATATTTACTTTACGATGGAGGAGACGTAATTGTTGATGTAATATATTGTGAAGAAAAATATTGTATAGTTAACATGCTTCTTAAAACGAATTCTTTGAACGAAAACAAAGACTTAGTGTTTCATAGGATTCTTAAGCTATTTCTTAGTAACTATACAGTATACACTATTAATGGTGAATTCGTTGGTAAATGGATTTATAATGTAGAATCATTATCATCGAATATCGTTAATTCAAAATTTAAGATAATACAGAATTGTCTAGCTTTATCACTGAATTATCCAAGTATAGGTAATGTTAGCGGTAATTGCTTAATAAGGGACAATACTTTAAGAGTTATTCCATCACAACCCATCAACATTGGGACTGAAGAGAGGAAAGTTTTACTTGAAATGGAATGTGCTTATGATTTAAACACTACTCTTCTAAAGGAAGTCTACTTAGGCTTCTTTGACGATGTATTATCAAATGTTTTCAAAATATTATACATAGACTTTTCGAAAATGTTTCTTAGAGGTTATAGTGAAGCCTCATTTTCGAGTATAAATGTAAATTTAGACTCTAACTATTTTAAGATATTAAGAGCATACGTTACACTCACTCCAGAGCTTTATTTAGAATACGAATCTAAAATTACAGGGAAAATTGTCCTTGAAAGTAGCGATATGGTCTTTGAAGGTAATATAAGGAAAGGGCTAAACTACATATTATTACCCCTTGGAAACACCTTTGAAACACCAAAACATACAGAGTACACGTTAATACTAAAGGACGATAACGGAAGGGTTTTAGCTAAAACGATCTTAAACCTTAAGAAGCCAAGGCTTATCTTAGAGGAAGCTAAGGCAATTGTAGACCATAGAGGAAAAGACTCTGCCAGAAAAATTGTTTTAAAAATAATTAATGAAGGTAATGTACCGACTTATATAGCTGAAATATTCATTAAGATAAATGAACTATATGAGATAAGGTTGGATGGTTACAAAATACCTATAAAACCTAAATCTACAATGTATTTAACAACAAATTTGCCTGAAAAACTCTTTGTTGAGGAATTCAAAAAATTGGAAATAGCGTTACTTAACGACTTAAAAGAACAAGTCATAAGAAAAGAGATAAGCAGCGAAATGTAGCTTCCCTAATGAGGAAGCAACAGTAACTATATGGCTGTTTAAGATGATTGAAATTAAAGAATATGATAGTTTCAAAAAGGCATTATCAATAATTAGTAGTTCAGAAATAATTGTAGGTATTCCTTCAAGAAATTCTGCTCACACAATAGGTTATGTTTTGAAGAATGTGACCGACGGTTTAACGAAATATTTTAGAGGGAAAAAAGCATCAATCATAGTTTGTGATGGTTTTTCAAGAGATGGAACAGCTGAGGTAGTTAACGTTTTCAGAAAACATCTTCCAGTGCCTATAACTATTGTTCCTAATGTAAAATCTTCTGGGAAAGGTGGTGCCGTAAGGACAATTATTGAAAATGCATCTGAATCTAGAAATTTGGAAGCCCTGGTTTTGGTTGATAGTGATTTAAGATCTATAACTCCTGAGTGGATTTCCCTCCTAACTTATGGAGCTATGAAATGCGGTTTTGCAGCACCATATTATAGAAGACACAAATACGATGGTACAATAACTAATTTCATTGCTAGACCATTAACTACTATGGCTTACGGAATAGACCTTAACCAGCCAATAGGTGGAGATTTTGGACTAAGCAGTAGGCTTGTGAGAATATTGAAGGAAACAGGTTTCTGGAAGTTTAATCCATGGGTTATGCTTTTCGGAATAGATGCTTTCATAACACATACTGCTTTAGCAAATAACATTAGTGTTTGTGAAGTTGATTTAGGAGTAAAAATTCATGAACCAAAAGATCCAGCTTCAGGTTTAAAGAATATGTTTGTAGAGGTTTTAGGAACAATATTTCACTTGCTAATAAAATATAGGAAATCATGGTCTGTGAAGGTAATTAGAGAAATTAAAGAACCTTTAAAAATAAAGAAGTATAAAATCCCTACTATGCACCCATGGGAAGTTATTGTTTCTAAAGATAAAGCTTACGAAGAATTTAATCATGGTCTCTCAGAATATAGGGAATATTACGGTAAAATATTTAGCAGAAGAACACTTAGCATGCTATATTCGAACATAACAGTTAAGCGTGGGTTGTCTAGAAGTCTTTGGGCAAAAGTCGTTTATGAAGCTTTTACAAAGTACTTTAAAACAGATAATATTGGTGAAAAAGAGAGATTATTAAGTTCATTATTCAGTTTATGGCAAGGTAGACTCTACAGCTACTACAATGAAACATGGGGTTTAAGTTTAGAAGAAGCACTTAAAGAAGTAACTATGCAAATTAAGGAGTTTATTAGGTTAAGGAATAAATTCCTTGCAGCAGTAAATTATGGCCACTTCTGAATGTTTACACTAAATAGGGTGGTCAAATAATTACTATAAGTGGTGTTTGAGAAATGTCGGAAGGCGAGAGAGAGCATAAGTTAGAAAGGGAGGATGTAGAAGAGTTAAAAGAAGTTCTTAAAGCAGTTTCAGACTTTCTAATGAACCTTAAGGAGCCTATAAAGGAGTTTATAGTGTTAACAATGAATGCGCTTAACGGCAAAAAGCTTGGTGAAGAAGTTGCAGACTTCTATAAGAGCTTAATTGAGAAAGGAGTTTCTGAAAAGCTAGCGGAGGAAATGACCAAGGAGTTTCTTAGGAGAAAGCTTAGCGCAATACCTAACATAGGAGACCTTGTAAAATCCTTTAAACATTCAACATCTCATCTAACACGTATGGGCTTAAACGAGTCAATAAGGGCTCTTGAAAAACTTAAGGACCAAGTCCCCCCAGAGGAAAGAGAGAAAATAGAGAAAGCTTTGAAAACATTGCAAACAATTAGGGAGGTTAAGGAGGAAAGCGAGGAAGGGCGCTAATGAATGAAAAGAGATGTAGAAGAACGTGTCATTGAACTTGAGGAAAAGGTAGAAGAATTACTTAGAAGACTTAGAGCTATAGAGAAAACGCTTGAAGCTCTAGGAATAAACTATGAATTAGTAGCTATTGCCACAAAGCTTGCAATAGCTTTTTCCACACCAGCTACATTAGCTTTAGAAGCTTCAAGAAGAGTTATTGAAGCCATTAAGATAGCTGGAAAGGACGACATTTCAACAGCCATTATTGAAGCTCTAGCTGACTGTAAACCCTTAACAATTTCGGAGTTAACACGAAAAGTAAGGGTTCTTAGAGGAAAAGCATCTAGAAGAATAATTAGAAGCCGCGTTGAGAAGCTTGTAAAAGCAAAAATACTCACCATGGTCAATGAAGGTAGAAGGCGTAAGGTTACTTTAAGAGCGTGCTTGAAAAAATGAGGTTTTCATTTATTGCAATACTTAAACTGTTTAAAACGGTTCTCATTTTATTCTGGGCTATTTTTCGAATATTCACCCTATACCTAAATGTGAGGTTTAAGCTCATTCTTATGAAAAGACAATTCAGAAAGACCCTTCTCAAACAGAACATGCCTAAAAATGTAGTCTTAGAGTTAGAAAATATTTACGTAGAGAAGTTGAAAGCTACAGTGGATTTCAAAAGTTTTATCAGTGAAGCTAAGAGAAGGAGAAGTGGAGGTGAAGCTCTTGACAATCCTTCTTAAAGACTTTAGCTTAGTTTATGGTGGTGTGAAACTTTATTTCGGCTTAAAATCAATAAAGAAGTTAAGAGAATACGTCGGAGACTATGAAGAAGTAGTAATAGCCGCTGGTAAATCTTCAGCCAAAGTAAGTGGGGCATTAAATGATGTAATAAGTGTTCTGAAAAAGTATGAAGTAAACTATGAAGTATTCGATAAGATTACACCTAATCCCTGGGCAAAGCAAGCTGATGAATTAGCTGAAGTTGTTTGGAGTTGCGGAGCTGATGCTGTAATAGCCATAGGCGGAGGTAGCGTTATAGATACAGCTAAAGTTTCTTCAGTTATTGCTGCTAGTGGGGGAAAGGCCGTTGATTATTTACTTAGAAAGAAGAAACCAAGATATATGATACCCTTAATAGCCATCAACTTAACACATGGTACAGGCACAGAAGTTGATAGGTATGCTGTTCTAACCATTGAGGAAACTTTGGAAAAAAGAGGTATTTCCATAAGGTACCCTAATGTTAGCTTCGATAACCCAAAATACCTGGTAACATTGCCTAAAAACCAAACAGTATATACTTCATTAGACGCGTTTTACCACGCATACGAAGCCGTTACCGCTAAAACCCTTTCATCCCCCTTTATTGAATTAATTAGTTTAGAACCCATTAAACTAATTAAAACATGGCTTCCTAAGGCGCTTAGAAACCCCTATAACCTAAGGGCTAGATACTGGCTTCAATATGCATCAATGCTTGCAGGAATAGCCATAGATGCAAGTTCAACACACATAGTACATGCAATAGAGCATGCTTTAAGCGGATTAAATCCTAAATTACCTCATGGATGTGGTCTTGGAATAATCGGAGCTAGATCAGCGTATTATATTCATAAGACTAAACCTAGGGAATCAGCTCTACTTCTTAAAAAGCTTAACCCAAAAATTAAGCCTAATGCTGAATATGCTAATGAAGCCGAGAAGACTGTTAGAGAATTTCAGAGAGAATTTGGTTTCGAAGAAAGCCTTAGCAACTATGGATTTACAGAAAAGGATGTCGACACTGTGGTTAAGCTTCTCTTTAATGGTCTAAGATATTTATGGGATGAATCACCACTTGAATTAACGGCTAACATAGTTAGAGATATTCTTGAGAAAAGCTTTTAACACAATAATTTTTCCATAAACAAATCCATCCATGCCCCCTTATCTCTAAACCCTACTACGGTAAATCCGTGGTTCCTATAGAACCTTATAGCCCATAACGCCTTACTATGAACAACTAATTTAAGCTTCTTCAACCCCTTACTTCGAGCCTGTTTCTCTACGAAATTTAGAAGTTCTGAACCAATACCTTTCCGTTGATAGCACGGCTTAACGTATGTAAAACGAACCAGTCCTTCCTCCTTATCGAGAATTTTAAGTGCAATTACACCGACAATCTCTCCGCCTAATTTGCATAGGAAAAATTCCATGCTCCTCATGTAGTTAATTACTTCATCGACAGTAATTATGGGGTATTTGAAATGAACTCCAAGAATCAGCGGTCTATAGTACATGTAGTTTGTTTCATTAATTATCGAAGCTATCTCGCTAGCTAAGGACTGATTAGCCTTAACAATTTCCTTACAAACCATCAACTATCCATCTCTACCTATATTTTGCTATAAAGGTTGATGTTTGCTACTGTAGGTACTGTTTTTAAACAATGTTATAATATTTTACGTGGAGATTTCCATGGTGAAAGGCTTAGGAATAGATCCTGGAACTAAAAGCTTTGATCTTGTTGTTGTAGAAAACGGCGAAGTTGTTTGGGAGAAATCTATTGAAACAGTTGATGTAGCGCATAATCCATCATTAATCATAGAAGCTGTTGAAGAAGCTGGTAATGTGGATTTGATTGCTGGTCCTTCAGGCTACGGTACACCATTAGTGTTCAACGATGACATAATTGATCCCGAAGTTTTCTCTACAGAAATTTTGCTTTTAACAAAGAAGGAAGATATTGTTAAAGGTGTTAATCGTGGAGAGCTGGGAATGGCAGTATATGATGCACTATCCAAAGTTGTTATTGAGTTTTGGAGGAGAAAGCTTCCAGTATGTTATATTCCATCAATAATACTTTTACCTACGGTGCCTAAGCGTAGGAAAATAAACAAGCTTGACATGGGAACAGCCGATAAAATGGCTATAGCATTTCTTGCAGTACATGATCAAGCTGAAAGGCTAAGTATAGATTATGAGGAAACAAGCTTTATCCTTGTTGAAATGGGTTTTGGATACAATGCAGTAATAGCTGTAGATAAGGGGAAAATAGTTGATGGTTTTGGAGGAACCTTAGTTCAAACGGGGTTCCTGACTATAGGTGCTTTAGATGCTGAAATAGCGGTGGCTGGTAAGGTTTGGGAAAGATCAGATGTTTTCTATGGAGGGGTAGCTACAATAATTAATACAGCTGATTTAGAATACGCTATTAGAAAATATGTTAATGGAGAGGAACCATATCTCTTAGCCTTTGAATCAATGCTTGAGTCTATAGAAAAAGCTGTTAGGGCAATGCTGACGTCTCAACCTCAACCTAGGGAAATAGTGTTATCAGGACGGCTAACTAGAATAACTGCGCTAAGAAAAGAGCTTGAAAGTAGGCTTGAAAAAATAGCTCCAGTAGTTAAGTTAAAAGGTCTTAAAGGAGCCAAAATATCTAAAGAAGCAACCCAAGGATATGCGGCAATAGCTGAAGGCCTTGCCGGAGGATTTTTCAAAAAACTTATTGAACACACTAGGATAGTTGAGGCTAAAGGAACGGTTATGGACTGGATTTATCATCCAAGACTTAAGAACGCAAAGGAAAGCTTAAGGAAAGCCTATGGAAAAGCCTTGAAAAAGGAGAAGCTAAGTAAAATAGGGATATAAATAACATTGATTTTTAGCTTTTGGAACCTTTTGAAGAAGACATAATAGGTATGAACCACATTTTTTCAATACCTCTAATTTTCCTTAATAACTTCATCATACTTTGTATTTCACTCCATGTCGTTTCAACAATTACAATGTTTAAACATAGACCTCCCTCTAGTAATTGATGGTAAAATGAACGTAAAATAGGTTGAAACGAATGTACTGTTTCAATAACTTTCTCATCTACTGAAGGTTTTAATTCGTGATTAGTTAATGCAACCAGTATTCCATAAATTCTTTTGCCTCCGAATATTTCTTCAGGATGTTTTTGCGCAACATATTCTCTTAAAGCTTCTCTTACAAACTCTGATCTTCCAGTATACCCGTATCTTCTAACGTACTCGTCAACTTTATCGAGAAGGCTATCTGGCAGGGAAATGCTAATTATAGGTGCCATGTTTTCACCGGTGAAATAATATAATAATTCCGCTATATAAGAGTTAATATTCTACCTATAATATAGACTTGATCAGTTAATAATAAAATTTATTATATCGTTCCCGTATATTTTGCAAAAGCGTGTGAGGCAAAATGGCCATGGTATATTCAACTTTAAGATTTTGGATGTTATTAGGCATTATTGCCGTCTTTGGTTTTATTTTATCTCTTGCTAGTGTGTACCATAATATTTTAAGTGTTTTGTTACTTGTTATTTCATTAATCATTTTGCTAAGGTTTTGTATTATTCTCGTTAAGAAAAGGAGAGTTTCTGTAGACCTATTAATGGGTGTTGCTGGTATTGTCACATGGTATATCGGTGCGGTTTTAGAGGGATTTTTGGTTTTTGCATTGTATTCTATGTCCGAGCTAATAGAGCATTATGCTGAAAAATATGCTAAGAGAAAACTCGTAGGTTTAAGAGAATTACTTCCTGAAAAAGTTCCCATACAGGAGAATGGTGAAATCCGTGAAAAAGATCTTGACTCTATAAACGTAGGTGATGTAGCTCTTATAAGGCCTGGCGATACTGTTCCGGCAGACAGTATTATTGTTGATGGAGAATCGGCTTTTGACACATCATACATTACTGGCGAACCTGAACTAAAGGTTTTAAGGAAGGGAGATTACGTTGAAAGCGGATACGTTAATAAAGGGGGTCTTGTTAGGGTTCGTATACTTAAAAAGCCAAAGGAGTCGCTACTTCAATTACTTGTTATGGAGGCTGAGAAAGCACTTGCAAGAAAGGCTTCAATACAAAAATTTATTGAAAGATTTTCGCAACCATACACTATTCTCATTCTCGTACTTTTCACATTAGCATCTATCGTTATAATGCCGTATAGAGCTTTAGCAATATTGCTAGCAGGTTGTCCCAGTGCATTCATAATTTCCTCAGCTACTTCAACAGCGTTAGCTATAGCCCTTTTAGCTAGAAAGTCCGTTGTTGTACATGGAGGAATAGTTTTAGAAAATGCCTCTAAATCAAAAGTTTTAGTTCTCGATAAAACAGGAACTGTGACTTTAGGTAAGCTAAAAATTGTGAGGACAATGGTTGCTAATAACTTATCTAAAGACGAAGTTTTGAAATTAGCGGGGGGTGCAGCTAAAGCTAGCAATCATCCCGTAGCTAAAGCTATTGCTGAACTTAGCGATTTAATACCTGAAAAAGCTATTGAGTATCCGGGTAAAGGAGTTAAAGCTGTTGTTAACGGGAAAACTGTTCTAATAGGGTCAAGAAGGTTTTTTGAAGAAGAAGGCGTTCACGTAAGTGGAAACTTAAAATGTGAAGTTGGTGGAAGAGAAGTCCTTGTAGCTATTAACCATAGATTTTCAGGAATAGTATGCTTAGGGGAGGAGGTTTCTAAGAATGTTAGAGAAATCATATTTTCACTTAAAAACATGGGTTTAAAACTTATTATGGCAAGCGGCGACGTTAAGGATAGGGTGGAGAAGGTAGCTAAACTCCTAAGTATAAAAGAGTACTACGCTAGTATGGGTCCTTTTGAAAAAATGGAGCTAATTAAAAGGTTAAAGACAACCTACAAGAATGTAGCAATGGTTGGTGATGGAATAAACGATGTTGAGGCATTAGCTGAAGCAAATGTAGGTATTGCTATTGGGGATTTAAGCGTAGTATCTTCCGTAGCCGATGTCGTCATGCCCAGAGGCATAGATAAGCTACCAGAACTTTTTCAAATATCAAAAAGATACATGGCCTCACTATACGTATCAATGGCTTTAGCTTTAACAATAAAACTAGCTGTTATGTTAGCTGGACTAGTAGGGCTTTTACCACTCTGGGCAATTGTAGGCATAGGAGATGATGGTTCAACGCTAGTATCGCTAGGTGTAGTAGTTGGGTTATTAGCATTTAAAAGAGGTTAGCAATTAGTTCTCGTATACGCCTTTATATGTGAGTAGTATTTAATGGAACAAAGAACTTAACCTTATATAATTCTTTGGAATTTCTGCTCTTACACCCTTCTTAGGATCTACGGCCTGATTTATTCTCAAATTAACTATTAAGCTAGCTAACATATAGGCTTCTTCAAAACTATAACCGTATTCTCTCATTAAAGCATTTACTGCTTCTAATGTAGCATTATATGCTGCTTCGTCAAGATCTACCCCGGAAGCTATTATTGCATAATAGTCTTTTGTTTCGAGAATAGGGTATTTAGGCTGTTTACCTTTAATAACATCGATTTTAACCATAACCTCTCCTGATGCTTCAGCGCCCGTGACACATATTTCTCCATCTGCCTGTACTACGTGAACATCTCCCATAGCTAAAAGAGCTCCTTTAACGAAAACGGGAAAGTAAATCTTAGTTCCTGTAGTTAACTCTGCTACGTCCATATTACCTCCATGCCTATTTGAGGTTCCCGTCGGATATTCTCCTTCGCTAGGAGCAACACCTATAACTCCAATCATAGGCTTACCTTTAATCTTTAAACTATTAAAACAAACCGTATCATCCTTTACTTTTAAAAGCTTTATTTTAGACTCATATTTTAAATTACCTAAAATACCGGCTCCCGGAACAACAGCCATTATTGCAGTATTTTCGGCTCTAATATTTAAGATCTCGACTTTTAACGTATCCCCTGATTCGGCCTCCTCTACAAATAGAGGACCAGTAGCTGGATTTATCTTACTCCAGTCTATTTCGCTAAGCTTAACATTCTCATCCCTTATTTGTTCTCCGAAGCAATCTTTTGTTTCAAAAACCACTATATCTCCTACATGGGCTTTCTCTGCAGGCCTCATGGCTGGCATAAACTTGTAAATGACATGGTCTTTACTTATCCTTTTTAGCGCCATAGTTTTTGACCCTTAGAGTATATTTACAGAGCTAACATAAATCTCTAATTTTACATGAGCACCGGTTTTCTTATTTAATAAATATTAATAGGTCATAATGTTCATTATCCCACTTGGGATTGGAGATTGGTATATCAAGTGTTTAAATCATTACCATTAAAAATTGACGGTAGGGCTAAAGCTCTGCTAACATTAATAGTACTGTCTCCTGCTTTTGCCGAGCTACTAACCACTTCAACCACGCCATGGGACTTCTTTAACCCTATAAACTTCTTAATTCTCATAGGCCTTTACGGTTCTGGAGCTGTTCTCGTTAGAGAATTTAGAATTAGATATAACTTAGGATACGGCTCCCTTATATTATTAGGCATGGCTTACGGAATTCTTGAAGAAGGTTTAGCTGTAGAATCTTTCTTTAATCCCGAATGGAAAGACTTAGGTATTTTTGGCTCTTTTGGTAGATGGCTTGGTGTTAATTGGGTTTGGGCTGCTTATCTCACGCTTTTCCATAGTGTATGGAGTATAACAGTTCCAATAGTTATTACAGAAGCATTATTTAGAAATCACTCTAAAGAACCATGGATTGAGAGAAGGAGCTTACTACTCTTTTTGTCATCAATAGTTTTCATAACGCTGCTATTCAATATCATAGTAATACCTTATAATGCTGGAGCATATGCTTATATGCTGTGTCTGCTTGTGATCATAATTCTTATAGAGTTTTCTAAGCTCTTTAAGCCTTCTCAATCAGCCTCCATAATGAGGCTACGTAAGTATTTTGCCTTATGGTTTCTATGGGCTTGGTGTTTCCTTATAGCTTTCTATGTAACTCCACTCATAGTGCCATCACCTTTACTCTCAATATTCTTATCGATAATATTGGCAATTGCGGCTTTGAAGCTAACATTAGTTTTAGACAGTGATGAGTCAACAAATCTTCATGCTTGGGCTTTTGCTGCAGGACCAATACTTGTTCTTTCCATAATTGACATATTAGCATCATTGCAGCCCGGTAGTGAGTATAAACTGTTCGTTGGAGCCTTATTTATCACTATAATTTTAATTATTTATAGACAGTTAAAAAGAAAGACAGCTTAAATAAATACATCATGTAATACGTCCATTTACCCGCAGTATTAAGATAATTAGCCAACCATAAATGAAATTAGATGACATAATTTCTACTAAATGAGCTAACCGTATATTTATAGGCATGAATTCGTTTGGCAATAGCAAACTAGACCCCATAATAACTGAAAATGTGAGAGCAACCATTAATCCTGCTTCCAACCAACGCCCCTTCATCATCTTTACTATTAAAATAGCTATTCCGGTAAAAATCAAAGCTCTCAAACCTTGAAAAGGAATTATCCATGGTGGAAGCTGGAGATTAGCATAGTATTCTTGGGCAGCTTCACCAGCTAATGGCATGAAAACGAACATGCCAAATGTAATGTAGATAATAATGTAAATTGTCGCTATTAGAGCTAATTTCCAAAACCATTCTATCACAGGCATTGCTAACCGCTTATGTTCTCCTAAAGCTTTACTTGTTTTATTATAAGTAAAAACAGCTATTGGTGTGAAAAGAGCCGCAGTAATTGCTCCATGTATGAAAAGCTGTGGTATAAGCTCTGTAGGTACTATTTTTACAAGGTACTGGAGAAAAACCACGGTTTCTACTTGGCTCAGAAAAGTTTTCACACCAAAGAAAACTATGAAAACTGCTGTAATAAGTTTCCAACTGTACCAGTGAGAACGAACTATTAAATAACTTAAAACAATAACGTCGAAGAAACACATAGTGGTAAGCGCTAAAGCTGCATGATATTTTAAAACAGGCAATCCTACGAGAAGCGATGCTGTTAGGAAACATATGCATAGTATGAGTGTGAGAAATAATGTTTTAAGCCCAAAGATAATTATTTCCTTATAATTCACCTTATTATTCCTCTCACAATGTTTATTGCTTACACCTATAAGCCACATTATTAATAAAACTTTACATTAATTTTAGGAGGTTTTTATTGTTTAAACTATCACTTTGCTGAGGCCTTCTTGGGGTATCGCATAAGTGTAGCATTAATAATTACTTAGCATATTCATTATCTGGACTTTTTAGTGCTTAGCTATAATGCCTATTTCAGGTTTTAAAACCTTAACGAGTTCTTTAGCGCTAATTTTTACTAAATGATGAAAAGAACCTCCACCCACTAATATTATGTTTTTGCTTAGAACAGACTTATCGAATATTATATTTAACCTTGTAATTTCTTCCATAAGTGGACTTACTTCTCCGGGCCTCACACCTAAGATATTAACTATTTCGTTAGGTTTAGCTAATCTAACTTTCTTAGCACCTACGGTTTCTGCTATATTTTTAAAACTAAGTTTCTTATCTCCGGGCAACACTATAGCATATGGTTTCTTATCGGCTATAACTATCATTGTTTTTAATATTTTGTCTTCTGGAAAGCCTGATGCTTTAGAAGCTGAGTTAACACTTTCAACAGTATCTTTAAACTCTAAAATCTCAGCTTTAATCCTATACTTGCTAATGAACTTTTTAACCTTATCAACACCAGTCAATGCTAAATACGCCAAGTAAGTAAAGTGTATAGTGAACTCCTTAAAGTTTACTTCAAAACAAACAATGCCGTCACTATTTAAGGAGGTTATGAGAATGAAGGAGAATATTACGGTACTGGATCTTGCGAAAAGAAGAAAGAGTATTAGAAAATACAGTAAAGAACCTGTAAACATAAATGACGTACTATACGCTATTTCTACAGCTCTTCAAGCACCTTCAGGCGCTAATAGGCAACCTTGGAGATTCATTTTGGTTACCGATGAAAATGTGAAGAAAAAGCTAAGAGAGGTTTGTGAAAGAGGTGAAAAAAGATTTTATGAAAGCGGAAAAGCTCCAGAATGGTTTAAGAAGTGGACTAGGGAAAGAGGCATTACCTGGAGCAAACCCTTCTTAACAGATGCTCCTTACCTTATAGTTGTAGTTTCGAAAAAGAGTGAACCTTACTCAAAGGAAAGCACATGGCTAGCTATCGGATACCTACTTTTAGCTTTAGAGGAGAAAGGTATTGCCTCACTAACATACACTCCATCAAATCCTAGAGAAGTCATGAAAGTGCTTAGAATACCTGAGAACTACAGCTTAGAAGTAATAGTACCTGTAGGTAAGGCTGCTGAAGAGAAAATTAAAGAACCTAGGCTAGCAATTAAAGAAACATTATTTTATAACTTATGGGGGAATATTTTCCAGAAAACTGCTATAACAAGCAACATAGAGTGCTAATTATGAGTAAAAAGACGATTTTTACACTGAGTCTAATAGTCTTAATGGCGTTAGGAATTGTTCTTATAGCTTTGCTAGAACCAAAATGCTCATTGGAACCTATAGTGGCGCATTTACTATTGTAATTAAGGAAAATGATGCATGGAATTTTAAATACATATGGCTTAACCTTAATTCTATCTCGATAGAAGATGCTTTAAATATTATTGGTAAATATAAAAACACACTTTACGATGCCGTGGCATCTAGTACCCCAACATCTATTTATGGAAAAGAGGAATGGATTCACATAATGTTTTCTGAACCCCTCATGGCATTAGTTCTCTCGATAAATAATTGTAAGAATTGTGGGCTTAAATATAACTAGTTTAAATCCGGCTAATGCTGTTTTGTCAATAGAAATCATCAATCCTGAAGGAGAAATTGATAGGTATGAATTAAGTGGTGGCATTGGTAAAAATACTTCGTCGAAATACTTTTACGCCAAAGTGTTAAAGAGTGGAATTTACACATTTAGAATCATTAACAACTTTAATTCCTCAGTAACATTAACGATGAACATTGGGGAGGGAATAATCATAAGTAAGAGGCCCTTTATTTACTATGGTATAGCAATGATAATACTAAGCGTTTTTACTATCTTCATAATTTTAAGAAAGAAACCAAGATCATTAACAGTTAATAACCAGTAAATATCGTGAAACTAATTCATTTGATTTATTAGCACTTATTTTCCCGCGATCTTAAGCTTAAGGTTTTAATGGCAAAATATCTTGGGGTTCTAAGCTTATACTTAATGTATTCTTCACCAAAGACCTTTACGAGGTATGGTTCTTCTATTTTAACGATGTAATAGTGGCAAAATATTATGGCTATTGCCGTAAGTAAGAGAGCGTAGCCTGAAAAGCTAAAGAGAGATATACCTACCAGTATAAGGTAGAAGCCTAGAAACTGTGGATTCCTACTCCAACGATATATGCCCGTAGTTATTAGCTTAGAAACTTCAAGTCCCGAAATTTTACGTAGTGAATGAAATTCAACCATTTCAGCTAATAAGAAAACGCAACCTACTAAAAATGTTAATGAGCCAATTAATCGGGAAAACAATCCATTAATTGATATGTGCCATAAACCGTATATTGATGATGAAATGACAAGACCTGTCCAGCCTATATCTAATATCCACCAACATATCGAAAGCCATAAAGGCATGGTTTTAGCTTTCTCATAAACTCTCTTAGTTTTAAATAAAATGTATATTCCAAAGAAGGCAAAAATAACTGTAACTACATAAAACATGTAATTCACATTAAATCGCCAATAAATAAACCATGTGCTAAATACTGTTTTATTTTGTTTCCTCTTCTTCAACCTTAAATTTCTCTAGTTCTAATCTTATTTCCGGATCGTGTATTACCTTACCTAAAGCGTGCCTGAGAGCTTCAAGAATTATGTATTCTGCAAAATGCTTTGTTATACAGTATGGGCATGGTTTTAGCTTTCTAGCTGCTTTAATTATTGTCTCTTTGTAATTTCTAACTAAATCAAGAATTATTTCCTTAAGGCTACTATAGGATTGTTCGGCTATGGGTTTAAGTAGTTCTACAATATCTTCCGGTACTTCGAAAGGATAAACCTTCTTTTTAGCTGCATAATATTTTAAAACTCCTCCCTTAACTTCCTTTGTTGCTACGAGGTCTATGAGACCTGCCTCTTTAAGGACCTGAATGTGATAGCGTATTGTATTTATGTTCTTATACATACCCTTTTTTCTTAATTCCTCAGCAATTTCATGAACGCTCATTGGTTTTTTGGAAAGCAAATCTAGTATGAACACTCTTACTTCATCTGATAAAGCCTTTGCCTCATTCATTCTAACTATTAATGGTGTTTTCTCCAAACACTACCACCAGATAAGTATAAATACTCTGGTTCTAAAAAATTTATCTGACCACTACGAAAAATATTATTTAGGTGGTTTGATGGACTTTAAACTGAGAAGCTGAAGCTCATAGGAATGCACTGTGCTTCATGCGCAGTAACTATTGAGAATAAGCTCAAGTCTCTTAAGAAAGTTACGAACGCGATAGTTAATTTTGCAGCTGAAGAAGCCGAAATAAGATATAACCCTAGGAAGGTTACGTTAAAGGATATTGTTAATGCTATTAGAAACGTCGGTTATGACGTTTATAAGGAGGAAGCATACTTTACTGTTGAAAACCTTTCCTCAATAGATGAGGAATCTATTATTATAAGGTAAGTTAAAATCTCTTCATGGAGTAATAGATGTAAGAGCTTCACATATAGCAAAGAGCGTATCTGTAACATTTAATCCCTTATCAATAAGGATCGATGATGTCAAGAAGTATTTAGAAAACATGGGCTATAAAGTAGTTAGTATTAAGGGAGAAGTTAAGATAGAAGATGCTGAGAGTAAGGTTCTCAAGAGGAAAATAGTTAAGCTCAAAAAATTGTTACAATATGTCTTCTCCTATCATTAACGTTAGCAATATACGTAATGGCTGGAGTTTTCGGCGCGCCTATGCCACTTTGGGAGTATGGAGATTTCATAGGGCTTATGCTTTCAACACCAGTACTACTTATCGGTGGTAGAAGATTCTTTAGCGGTGCTTGGAAACCTCTTAAAAATAGAAGTGCAAACATGGATACTTTAGTAGCTCTTGGAACAGGCTCTGCTTACATTTTTAGTTTAGCAGTTATGACTGGTTTTGTAGAGTCCCCTGAAACGTATTTTGAAGCTAGCGCTATTGTCATATCATTCATTCTCTTAGGTAAGTATCTCGAATTAAAAATGAAAATACGTACAGGTGAGGCTGTACGCAAACTTATGGAGCTTCAGGCGAAGAAAGCAAGAGTGACCCGTAACGGAAGGGAATTAGAAATACCAATAAATGAAGCTAGAGTTAAGGATGTAGTTATTATTAAAGCTGGAGAAAAAATACCTGTTGACGGAATAGTGCTTGAGGGACAAGGCTACATTGATGAGTCAATGCTTACAGGAGAACCAATACCTGTCCTTAAGAAAACCAAGGATCCTGTCATAGCTAGTACTATATTGAAGAGTGGTTCGTTAAAAGTCATAGCGACAAGAGTAGGGAAGGAAACAGTTCTATCGCAAATAATTAAGCTTGTTAGACAAGCACAAATGGGTAAGCCTCCTATTCAAAAACTTGTAGATAAGGTTGCAGGATATTTTGCATGGATAGTCATAGTTATTGCTGCATTAACATTTAACTACTGGTACTTTATAGCCAACGTGCCTCTTAACTTAGCAATGCTCTTTACAGCATCTGTATTACTAATTGCATGCCCATGTGCTCTTGGATTAGCAACACCAACAGTAATAGTTGTTGGAGTAGGTAAAGCAGCTGAATTAGGCATAATTATTAAGAACATGGATGTTTTGGAGAAAATACCTAAACTAACAACTATAGTATTTGATAAAACAGGTACTCTAACCAAAGGAGAGCCTGAAGTTACCGATATACATGCTATTAATGGGTATAAGGAAATTGACGTATTAAAGATAGCTTATGCTGCTGAAAAACGCAGCGAACACCCATTAGCCCAGGCTATAGTTAAAAAGCAAAACAAGCACTAGGTAATGTAAATATAGAACCCGAGTTTTTCGATACCATACTTGGCCAGGGAGTAGTAGCTAAAGTCAATGGTGAAATGGTTGTTGTTGGTAATGACAAGCTCATGAGAGCTTATGATGTAGAATTAACACCCATACTTAGCATTGCTAAGAAGCTTAGGGAGGACAGTAAAACTGTAGTTTATGTTGCTACAAGCGGAAAACTCATAGGAGCTATAGCGATAGCCGATACTCCAAGAAAGCATGCACTACAAGTGATATCACATCTTAAAAATAGAGGATTGAAAGTAGTTATGCTAACTGGAGATAATAAGGTTACTGCGAAAGTTAATAAATATAACTGAGTTATAGGTGAAATATTTAATATTTTCCTACATGAATTAACATACGCTAAACATAGGGTTTCAAGAAAGTATAAATCAATGTATTTCGAATATTCCAGTTAGGGTATAAAACGAGGTTATAGGATTTAAGCGGGGTAAAAGGAGTTTGAAAACATTTTGTGAAATTTATGTGAAAAATATTCTGCCGGCAATAAGAGCTCTTTTAGCTAGGGAACTAATTCAGAAATATTCTAAGACCCAAATGGAAGCGGCTAAAATACTAGATATAACGCAAGCTTCAATAAACTATTACCTTTACGGTAGGAGAGCTTCTAAAATAACGGAAGCTCTGGATAGCATTTCTGAAATAAAAAGTATGGTGAAGAAGCTAGCTAAGAAAATTTCTGAAAATAGTGGAGCTGATGTTGGTGAATTGTTATGTGAATTCTGCATGGTAATAAAGTCTAACAAGGAATATTTAACTAAGGTGCTTAACGCTATAGGTGTTGAGGAAAGCAATGTTTACGTTTTTATTCCCAAGTCTAAATAGTGTCCTACTTAGAATAGATGATTTTTCATTAGTGCTTTGTATAAGTACAAGACGTCTTCTACATTAACTTAGCTTACACCTAAAATACGTAATATCTATATTGTGAAAAGTAAATAACACTAGATACGTTATGGTGGAATAATTTGACATCGCGAATACCTGGGTTTTATAAATTACCTATGGATGAAAGATTAAGAATAATTAAGGAATGGGCTAATTTAACTAATGAAGAAGTAAAGTTGCTAAGGAATTTCGGAAATCTTGACCCTAAGATTGCTGATTCCATGATTGAGAATGTCATTGGCGGAATGTCATATCCTTTCGCTATAGCGACAAACTTTAAAATAAATGGTCGAGACTACCTTATACCTATGGTTATTGAGGAAAGCAGTGTTGTAGCTGCAGCTAGTAACGCTGCGAAAATGCTGCGTGAAGGAGAAGGTATCATAGCTAAAGCTGGGCACCAATATATGATTGGCCAAATACATTTAGTAAAAATAGGCTCGCCGAAATATGCGGTCTTCAAGATTCTTGAAAGGAAAGATGAAATACTTGACTTAGCTAATCAACAAGACCCAGTATTAGTAAGGTTAGGCGGCGGCGCTAAAGACATTGAAGTAAGAGTTGTTGAAACAAAGCGTGGACTAGCAGTAATAGTTCATTTGATTATTGATGTTTTAGATGCTATGGGCGCAAATGCCGTAAACACAATAGTTGAAGCAGTGGCTCCAATGCTTGAGAAAATCACCAGTGGAGAAGCAAGGTTAAAAATAGTTTCAAACTACGCTACATACCGTATTGTAAGGGCTTGGGCACGGACATCTCCTGAAAAAGTAGGGGGCATGGATGTTGTTGAGAAAATTGTTGACGCATACTTACTTGCTGAAGCTGACCCCTATAGAGCAGTGACGCATAATAAGGGAATTATGAATGGAATAATAGCCATAGCACTTGCAACAGCTCAAGACCATAGAGCAATAGAGGCAGGAGCTCACGCTTATGCTTCAAGAAGCGGCAGATATAGACCTTTAAGCTCATGGGAAATAGACGATAAAGGATATCTTGTAGGGACATTAGAGTTACCGCTTCAAGTAGGCATCGTTGGTGGCGCAGTGAAAGTTCACTCAATAGCGAAAATAGCTTTAAAAATACTTAAAGTGAAAAAGGCAAAAGAACTTGCAGAAATAATGGCGGCAGTAGGATTGGCTCAAAACCTAGCAGCATTAAGAGCGTTAGTAACTGAAGGAATACAGAGGGGACATATGAAGCTTCACGCTAAAAACTTAGCAATAATGGCTGGTGCAACAGGAGATTTAATAGACCTAATAGCTGAGCAAATGGTTAAAGAGGGAAAAATAAGGTTCGACTATGCGAAAGAGCTTGTAGAAAAGTACAAAAGCAAACTTAAGTAATTATCAACAGTTGAAGACGGAACAAGGTCTTGATATACATTTAGTTCCTCATTAAAACTTTAATCGGGATAAGTAAAGCTATATATTAGATAATTAAAATAATGTGAGATGCTTCATTATGAAATTAAGTGAAATAAGCAAGTTGATTTCAGATGTTATTAAACGAGTTACTCAAGGTGTTGTAACTATATTTACGGAAAAAGCTAGTATAGATGTGTTATTTGGCTATAGACCTATAAGAGGTATAGGTTCAGGCTTCATTATAAGCAATGATGGGGTTATTGTAACTAATGCTCATGTAATAAAAGGTGCTAGTAGGATAAAGGTATTATTACCAAGTGGTGAAGAAAGCTATGCAAAACTTATAGCTGTAGATCCATACAGGGACCTTGGGTTATTAAGGGTTCAAGCCAGAGAACTTCATTCTTTAGAACTTAGTGATTCAGGCAAAGTAGAAATTGGAGAATTAGTTTTCGCTATAGGGTCTCCTCTAGGTCTTCCAGGACCGACAGTCACAATGGGTGTTGTTAGCGCTATTGGTAGAACATTTGTAAGCAAAAATATTATTTTAGAAGACCTTATACAAACTGATGCAGCAATAAATCCGGGTAATAGCGGCGGCCCATTAGTAAACGCTGAAGGCAAAGTAATAGGTGTTACTACGGCTATAGTGCCCTATGCCCAAGGAATAGGCTTCGCTATACCAATAAACACTGTTAAGAAATTCCTATTAATGATTGAAAAATATGGAAGACCCGTTAGAGCATGGATAGGTGTTTATGTAGCTCCCGTAACTCCAGAACTAGCTTCCATATATAACCTTCCAGTGAGAAAGGGACTAGTTATAGTGAGAGTACTACCTGGAACTCCTGCTTACGAGTATGGGTTAAGGGAGGGAGACATAATAATTTCAGTAAATAATGTTGAGCTCGATGAAGCCAGTAAATTGAAGGAGGTAATAGAGGATTCTATAGATAAAGGCTACGTAAATTTAAGAATAATTAGAAATAGTGAAACATATAGTGTTAGAGTTCCTATACTTATTGAACCATTATATTAATGTTAAGCTTTCTCTGATGCACTAGATTAGTAATTGAAATTATCGGCTTATAGTGAGTGGATAATGAATAATTAACATATATAGCTTACCGTATTTACAATACTAAAGTAAAATAGCTTATGTTATAAGATAACTTAGTCTTTAGTAGACCACACATTACCTGCAATTTATGAGTGCTCTGTTATTACTTCTAGACCTTTACTTGTTACTATGAAAGTATCTTCGTGTTTTATCTGTCCCGCTCCCTTTAGCATTATAGGTGCATGGACTAATGCTACAGCCATTCCTGGCTTTAATTCAATAAACCTGTGTTTAGGCACTATGGTTGTTATTGGCGTTTCCTCTATTTGCAAACCTACTCCATGAAGATACCCTATCACTCTATGATCTATTAATCTATGTTTGCTGTATATTTTGTCTAACTTCATTATTACATTGATGGGTTTAACGCCAGGTTTAGTTAGTTCTAATGCTTTCACATATACTTCCTTCATGCATTTTACTGCTTTTTCCGCTTCACTATTATGTCCTTCAGTGATTGTTCTTGAAATGTTAGCGTAGTAATGATTATAATCTACCCCTAAGACTATGGTTACGGCTAATCCTTCAATCACCTTCTGATCTCTAAATGGTTCAGCGTGAACTCTTGGATTAGGCCCGATATTTACGTATATTTTTGGCTCTTCTGCCCCGAGTCTGTATGCGTGATAGTACGCTTCAGCTGCAATTTCTGTTTCACTAACTCCAGGCTTTATTACATTGACTACTCCATCCATTACCTTTGCAGCTATTTCACCCGCTTTCCTTATTGCCTCTAATTCGTACCTGTCTTTAATCATTCTCATTTCTGCTACTATACTTGATATATCTACTACATTCACTTGCGGATTAAGACGTTTAAACATCTCGTAGAAGAGTATGTAAGCATCTCTCTCAATGCCATACTCTAAACCTACAGTCCTATACCCACTACTCCTTATAATGGTTGAAACCTTAGCCATGAGATCTCCTCCATCCCTAAAAGTCACTACATTATCTATCCATGTTCGCTGTGCAAGCTCATCTTCCTCCCCTTTCGCTGCAAATAGCATTGGCTCTTCACGTGCAGGTATTAGCAATGCAGGTCTAAGCCACTTTGTTCCGGTAAAGTAGGTAAACGTTGATTGAATGCGAATCATGGCGGCATCAATATTTTTAGAGCTTAATTTCTCCTGGAAATGCTTTAGCCTCTTATGTAATATAGAAGTGGGGAAGCGAATTTTCCTCACATCAAACACCCGCGTTCACAAACCATATTGTGGCTTAAGGTGTTAAATAAGCGTTAGGAATAATGTGAGAGCTTTCTTTAAGGAACATTTCCAATAAGCTAATACTACCTTGAAAGCACGTCTTACTTAAAAGTGATGAAGCTAAGTTCTTTATTAAGGTATTAAGAAACAAGGAATTTAAATAACAACTAGTTAGACAGCTACTAAAAGGTCCTAGATGGAATATGGTAATAAAAGTTCATAACGGAACAGTTCGTTACATAGTAGAAGTTCTGAAAGAAAATGTGCTGTGTAATGTTGAATTGGGGAATTCTAATCTCGGTGAAATAATATGTTAGGTAAGCGGTTATATGCTTTAGCTGAGGCTTTTCTTGTTACATTTCTTTGGTCAACATCCTATATACTTATCAAAGTTGGTCTTAAAGAATTGAATCCTATAGCTTTCGCAGCTTATAGATATACTTTAGCTTCTATAATGCTGATGATGCTTATGCTAACTCGATATAAGGGTAGTAAAACTTTTGAGTTTAAATATTTACCAATATTCATAGTGTCGGGGTTTACGGGTTATTTTGTAGCTCAAGGACTACAGTTTTTTGGCCTATATTATCTTCCAGCAATATCGGTAACGTTTATTCTTAATATGACGCTCATATTTGTTTTAGTACTAAGTATTCTTTGCTTAAAGGAGAAACCTACATTCGCTCAACTCATAGGAGTAGTGATTGTTATTTGTGGTGTAATATTGTTCTTTTCCTCACACATACCGCTAGTTTTTAACGAAATTTTCGGCGTATTCCTAACTGTGCTTTCAGGCATAGGTTGGGCTTTATACATGATTATCTCTAGATATTACCTAAGAGAGAATAGGTTAGGTGTCTTTACACTAACTTCTTACTCAATGTCTTTTGGCTCAATATTGCTTCTTGCAGCAGCCATTCTAAGTAACAACGTTGTATTTCCCTCTATAAATGGTTGGTTCATAATATTTTGGCTTAGTATTGTAAATACTGCATTAGCTTTTACTCTATGGAATTACGCATTAAAGACCTTGAGAGCTTACGAACAATCTATATTGCAGAACACCATGTTAATACAGATAACACTATTAGCCTACATATTCCTTAGAGAAGCACTAACCTTTCAGAAACTTTTAGGAATAATAATGGTTTTTACAGGAGTATTAATAGTGCAGTTATTACCTAAATGTACTTAGTCAAAATGTATCTAAAAGAACTATGTTGCCTTTACTGTAAGCATTGAAGATAAATGCGTATATTTTTCTTGAGATTAGAAAGACTAAAACACTGAGCCATGGATTTAAAATATAACAATAAATATTATCTGAAAAGTACTTTAGATATGGGCTACGCTACTAATAATGATGTTTAGATTACTTTAGTATTTGCGTTTTAAAGATTGCTCAATACAGCTTATAAAGGCTAAGTATTCATGTAAGGCCATTTCCATTTCTTTGGCGGCTTAAGGTTTTCCTTTACTGCTCTTAAAGTGACCCATTTAAGTAGGTTAAGCCACCACCCGGCCTTATCGTTTGTTCCAGAAGCTCTAGAGCCTCCGAAAGGCTGTCTATTAACTATTGCCCCCGTTGGCTTATCGTTTATGTAGAAGTTTCCAGCAGCCCATCTTAGAATTTTCTCAGCGATCATTATTGCTTCGCGTTCTCTAGCGAAAATAGAGCCCGTTAGGCCGTAAGGTGATGTTTCATTGCATAGCTTTAATGTTTCCTCATACTTATCGTCATCGTAGACGTATACTGTAAGTACTGGTCCGAAAATTTCTTCCTCCATTAATTTACCTTTGGGCTTCCTAGAAATAATTACTGTTGGCCACACAAAGTATCCTTTACCATCATCATATTTTCCACCATAAACTATCTCGTAATCTTCAGGGTGTGCCTTAGCGTATTCGATATAGCTTACAACTTTGTCAAATGCTTCCTTAGTTATTAGGGCTCCCATAAAGTTTGAAAAATCTTCAACATCACCAACCTTTACTTTACCTAGTTCTTCTAGCAGTTTTTCCTTAAGTTTGGGCCATAAGCTCTTTGGAACATAGAGTCTTGATGCTGCTGAACACTTTTGCCCTTGATATTCAAAAGCACCTCTGATAATGGCGACTAATGCTTCATCAATATTCGCTGATTTATGTAGGAATATGAAGTCTTTGCCTCCGGTTTCACCTACAATTCTCGGAAAAGACTTGTAAACATGTATGTTTTCTCCAATTGTCTTCCATATTTTCCTAAAAGTTGCGGTACTTCCAGTAAAGTGAATACCTGCAAGACTTGGATGTGACAGAACTATTTTGGCTATTTTCTCAGCATCGCCTGGAATAAAGTTTATTACCCCTGGCGGTAAACCTGCTTCTTCAAGAATTCTCATAATGTAATAGTTTGAGTAAACTACTGGAGCTGAAGGCTTCCACACCACGACGTTACCCATCATAGCAGGTGCTGTCGGTAAATTACCGCCTATTGAGAAGAAGTTGAACGGAGTTATTGCGAAAACGAATCCTTCAAGAGGTCTCCAATCTATTCTGTTAAGTTCTCCAGTAAGCGATTCAGGCTGTTGCTCGTAAAGAAATCTCATGTAGTATGCGTTAAAACGCCAGAAATCAACAAGCTCTGCTAAGTCTATTTCAGCTTCCCTAGGAGTTTTACTTTGACATAGCATTATTGCAGCATTAACTTCAAACCTGTAAGGTCCGGCAAGTAATTCTGCAGCTTTAAGGAAAATCATTGCCCTATGATACCAGTCCATATTAGCCCATTTATTCCAAGCCTTAAGAGCTACATCAATAGCTTTTTCAACATGTTCTTCCAAAGCCTTATGATAATAACCTAAAACCAAAGAATGATTATGTGGGCAGTGACAAACACCAAGCTCTTCAGACTTAATTTTCTTACCACCTATAACCAAGGGAATTTCCATTTTTCTGTTTTTCAGCTCCCTTAATTTCTTCATTAGTTCCTCTCTTTCCCTAGTTCCGGGAGCATAAGTTAGAATAGGTTCGTTCTTAGGTTTAGGTATTTTAAAAACTCCTGCAGATGACACATTTCCACCACTACTAAATAACGAACTAAATAGACTTTAAGCATAACTTGAACCTTTAAACTTTGATGCTTTAAAGAATCACCGCTAGGCATGTGTGAAAGAAAGACTTGTTAATTAATCCTTGCTTGAAAACCTCAAGACATAATATATTGCATTTTAGGTTGGCGTTAGCTAGAGTTGTTTAATAAGCTGGCATTTTATGCCTACGTAAGCGGAGAAAGCTCTCATTCCCGTTAGTATTTTTTCGTAACTATACGGGCTATGTGCTGTTTCTATGAGAAATATTTTCCCTCCAATTTCATTCTCTTCAACTATGAGGAAATATATTGTCGGGGGATACACTCTTGCACTTCTAATAGCTAATGCTTTTTCAGGAGAATATTTAACTAAGCTTTCTATGCTCCCAACCATTTCCTCTAAAATTTTGACTAAGTTTTCTACAGGTAAAAATTGAAACTCTTTACTCACTCTCCTCCTAACTTCATCTAAGCTTTTTACCTTCCAATACTCATATTCAAAAAGAAACAAACGTTTTATAATGTTCCGTGAAATTTCCATTATCTCACAGTCTCCTATAGTTTACTAGGAACCACTAAGAACTTATAGTTTTAGCTGAAAAATTCCGGAGAAACGTAGTTAAAAGGAATTACCAAGTTATATAACTACATGCATAAAACATGAAATTTCTATTTAGAGACATTATTTTAACCTTCAATGTAGACTATTCGCTTATTGAAGCACATCAAAAGGATCTTACGGCTCAGGGTAATTCCTTAATGAATTGTAATAGTCCGAGAAAACTATTTGTCTATTTTACCTAAACTCATTCTTTAACGATTTCCCTCCATACAATTAACTCAAGTTTAGCCGTGGTTTTGCTAGTTATTCCGGAGGATTAACGGTTTTCTTGTTTTCATCTTAGCTCTAGTTTAAGTCCGAGTTTTCTTAAGCGTTCAAAGTCTTTGTCTTTTGTGACTAAGACGTGATTGTTTGCAATAGCTGTTGCTGCTATGAGCAAGTTGGCGTCTGAAATCAGCAGTCCCTTCTGTTTTAGTAATGCATATAAATCACAGTATTTTAGTATTACTTTGTTATTAATGTTTAATATGTTGAAGCTTTTTTCAAGTAATTGTTTTACCTTGTTTCTCTTTCTTGAAGATGTACCTCTAAGTATTTCTATTAGCGTGATTACAGAGATTGCTCCTTCTTCATAAATACCTTTTCTGAGATTATCTATTAATACGCTCGTATCAATTAGTTTCATTTAAGTTTAAACCTCCTTCTAAACTCCCTACTGGACTTCAATATCTCCTCTAAATCTTCTTCACTAAGTAAACGTTTAAGCTCCTCAAAAGCCATTCTTGCCCTAGACGTTTTTGCCTCCCTATATAACTCTAACAAAAACTCGCTCCAATCCCTACCCTTTTTTTCCTTCTCAAGTAACTCCTTAACTTCCCTCAAAACAGATATAGTAGCATACTTCTTCAACTACACCACCACATAACTAAATAACTAAATAACTATAAATAACTTATACCCAATATAAACCGTCAATTAACAACATAGAATTTCCTCCAGAAATTCCAGAGTGCAAGTAAACTGGTTAGAAGGAATTGTGTAATGTAATTAAGCTATTTTTCATAATAATCATAACAGTAACGTAATGCTTCACCCTCATTTCAATCCGTAATATAATGGTGGGAGATTGGGAATAATATTTAAGCAACCACAATATTGTTAATATAGGGTTGTTAAGTAATTCTTAAGCTTGTTCAATGTAATCTATGTTCTCATGTTGTTCTCATCTAAGATAGGTGTTACTGATGCAGAGGAGTTTAAGAAGACAATGTATCTCAGTGTTAATATTGTAGGTGAAAGCAAGAAACTATGTACTGAGATCTTATTTTAGTTGACAAGTTAAGATAGAAACCAATTTTCAACATTACAAGGAAGGTGTCTGTGAAAGAAGCGGAAGAGAAGAAGTATGTTTTCTTTTTTTAACAACTACTTTAATATTTAATAATGTTTAGATGCATTTACAATTCTGCATTTTCCCTAATAGTTAATCCCTCATGACAGATGGACGAGAAGCTAGTGAAGTTTTAATGCGGCCAAGATTTAAACCCAGGATCCCTGACCTAGAAAACCAGAACAACATGAAAGTAATCATACCAGGTGATATGAGGGAAATTCTAAAACGACTATCAATCATATATATAACATTATTATTTAATGGATTATATAAAAGTTTCAAGAAGATAGTGGTCTTAGTCTACTAGCTAAATGGCAGTGCAGCGTAATGATGGTTGCATGGCCTTGACTTGATTAAGCTCTTAAGTACACCAGGTAGTCATCAATGGACAATTCATGGGCTACATTCAATGTTTAGCATGTATTAAATCCGATATGAATCTTAGGAAGTACTCCATAGCTTCTACCGAGTCTTCAGGTAGGGAGCTCTCTTCAACCCTATCCTCACTACCTCTATGGAAGTGTTTTGGAAATGTTCTTATATGACGATGTCTTTCATGAGGTGCACTGTCATGCCGATAGACTGTCTCATCGATGTGTCTCCTCTCGTAATGTAGGCTATACCGCCCACTAGAACTCCAGTAAATATCAAGAAAGCTTCCATCAATAAAGACAGCGCGTACCTTAGCTATTACCCCAGAAGCTAACTCCACCTTAGCGACTTCACGTATAAGCCCCCTATATTTCTTCGAAGCGGTAGTTATGAGGTAATTGTATATGATAGTAAGTACGTCTTTCTCCAAAACCTAAAGCCTCAATGCTTCATTAAGTTTTCTCTTCTCCTCGAGAAGTCTTTTAAGCACAATTAGATCCTCCCATGCAGGATGTTCAGCGACCTTACCTCTGCGTATACGCTCCTCTAACTCCTCAGCACTTCGAACATTATATTTAGCGAGTATCTCAGCCATCTCAGCCTCTACAAGAGCAAGCCTACGTTTGAGCCATATCTCTACAGCCTCGCGCTCAAGCTTCTCTGCTGAAATCCCTAAACGACGCGCTACGGTATCTATAACTCTAGCCATACATCTACCCACATATAACTTCGTGTAGAGCACGATATGTTTAGCGGATGCCCCTAAGCACTAGACTATCATTTCTGATATGCATGGTTGAAGATGGTGATACGAATTGTCGTCTATATCCGGTGTAGGGTTCTTGGGTGTGAGGAAGAGTTTGGTGCGGCGGCCGGGATTTGAACCCGGGATCGCCGACTTGAGGGATCAGAACAATATGAAAGAAAACATATCAAACGATATGAAAGGTCTTCCAAGGTGATAGTCAACGAGAATAGTTACAAAAGCTATTACTTGATGGTTGATATGAGGGGGTTGTATGTCATTGGGTCATCGGAAATATTTTACATTGAGTTACTGCATTAGCTGTATGACGCTTTCTATTTTAGTCTTGATATTAGATCTTGCAGTACATCCTCTAAGCTTTTCCCGGACAGTAGTTTCTCTACAGCTGCAGTATCTAATGCAATATATTTCTGTGTTTGAATCCCATGCTTAATGATGTCTTTATCCTCGGTCCATATAGGTACATCGAGTTTTAAAGCTAATGCTATAAATGGCGTATCCTTAGGATCGAACCTTCCTGCAATGCTGTAGGCGTCTCTGAGCTTGTCTTCGTAAAGCTCTCTCGGAACTATATGTACTAGTGTGAACGCTAACATGACTTTAGTCTCAAAGTCCTTAACAGCATGTCTCTTAAGTTTCTCCGCATGTCTATGAAATTCTATAAGTGCTTCCTCAGGCATAAAGAGACGCAGTTCATATTCCTCGACAATGCGGTGAGCTCTAGAACGACTACCAGCTATAACAATTGTAAACAGTATATTACTATCAAGAATTAGAGCAATCCCTTCCTCCTGTACTCCTCCTCCAGCTCTTTCCATACCTCATTCCTCGTTTCTTCAAACTCTCTAAGAGCTCTCTCTAAATCTAGGTCTATACCACCTTCAAGGTATCTAAGAACAAGCTTCTTTGCTATCCTACGTGAAAGTCCTTCAGCAACCCAACGTACAACATCTCTTTCTGAAACATCCTTTGGAACCCTAATATTGACAATTCTAGCCATATTCTTAACCCGTACATAACTATGCTACAAAAACACAATTAAGTTTAGCGGAGATAGAATTCCGGTAGCAAAGACCAGATTCAATGATTAATCGCTAGAAATCAATTGGAGTTACTAGAACTTGCTAGATCAGGTTCAATCAAGTAAGCATGTCTAGTATACTCGTACCTAAATCCAAGATTCAATATACATGTCTGAGGATAATGGCATGAATAACTACTTGAGTCTTACACTAGGATTGCAGAATGTGAAGAATATAACTAAAATGTTTTGGTGCGGCGGCCGGGATTTGAACCCGGGATCGCCGGCTTGGGGGGCCGGCGTCCTAGTCCAGGCTAGACGACCGCCGCTCAAATGTTTATTTTTCTACTTCTTTCTTAAAGTTTCCTTATTATTGTTTTTAAAGGCAAATAGGGAGTTAATAATGAGTGTTAAATGTTTTGCTGATTAGTTTTGGATCCCACTAAAATAAACGGTAAATACTTATGCAATAAAAGCTACATAATAACTAAACGTTCTGCAGGTTATTTGTTATGATTATTATAAGGTCGTCTAAAGGTGGAGAACTGTATGTGGACGGCTACAGGGTAAGAATTATAGAGAAACTTCGGCTACCTTCACTTAATGAAAGGTTTAAGGCGATTAGGGAAGCATTTTGGAATACGTTTTTGCTTAAGAATGAACATGTATTTCTCGACATGCTTACTGATAGTGGAGTAAATGCGATGAGCGATAAGCAACTTGCTGCCATGATTACTGCTCAAGACTCCTATGCTGGGAGTAAAACATTTTATGAGTTTGTTAAGGCTGAAGAAGACGTTTTAGGATACAAGTATGTGTTACCTACTCATCAAGGTAGAGCTGCTGAGCATCTATTAGCTAAAGCTTTTATTAAGGAAGACAACGTCATACCTATGAATTACCATTTTACAACAACAAAAGTTCATTTTGAACTTGCTGGCGGGCAAGTATTGGAGCTTTACATTGATGAAGCACTAAACACTGAAAGCACTCATCCATTTAAAGGAAACATGGATCCTGAGAAATTAAGGGAAGTAATTAGAAAATATGGTAAGGAGAAAATACCGTTTGTTAGAATGGAGGCAACAACAAATCTTATTGGTGGACAACCGTTTTCCATGGATAATTTAAGGACAATTAAGGAAATATGTGATGAACATGGAATACCTCTTGTCCTAGATGGTAGCATGATTGATTGGAATGCTTATTTGATAAAGCAAAGGGAAAGAGGGTATAGGAATAAAACAGTTGCTGAAATAGTTAAGGAAATGTGTAGTCTTGCAGACATTTTCTATGCAAGTGCTAGAAAAGCACCATGTGTTAGAGGAGGATTCATAGCAACAAACAATAAGAAGTTCTTTGAGAAACTAGAAGAACTACTTCCAGTGTATGAAGGATTCTTTACCTATGGAGGTATGTCAATAAAGGAATTAGGTGCTATGGCTGTAGGAATAAGGGAAATGGTTGATGAATCACTAGTAGGATCTACTGTGGAGCAAATAAGGTATTTTGTTGAAAAACTTAGGAAGGAGAAAATACCTGTAGTTACTCCTCCAGGAGGATTAGGTGTACACTTAGATGCAATGAAGTTCCTACCTCACGTACCGCAAAATCAGTATCCTGCAGGAGCTTTAGCAGCAGCACTTTACATTGTTTCAGGAATAAGAGCTATGGAAAGAGGAACAATGTCCATGGAGAGAACACCCGACGGTAGAGAAGTATTCTCAGACCTAGAACTTGTTAGAATAGCTTTCCCAAGAAGAACCTACCTAAGATCACACATAGACTACGCTGTAGACAGAATAGCTTGGCTATACGAACACAGAGAACTAATAAAGGGTTTAGAATGGGTTTACGAACCACCAGTACTTAGATTCTTCCTAGGCAAACTAAAAGACGTAGACAACTGGGGTAAAAGACTTTACAAAGCATATAGGAAAGAGTTAGGAGAATATTGAATATAACAAGTTTTTAGCACTTAGCCTTTCTTTATTAGCTTCCAAACTTCTTCACTATACTGGAATATTATTGGGTAGCCTCCTGTATGTATGAAAATTACTTGCGAGCCTTGTTCCACTACACCCTTCCTAACCAAGTCTATTAATCCCGCAAACGCCTTAGCAGTATAAACAGGGTCTAGAAGTAGTCCCTCAGTTTTAGCAACTTTAACCATAATATCAACTACCTTCTTCGATAAAACACCATATCCCCCGAAACTGTAATCGTAAACAACTATGTCTTCGGACTTAACATCGGCTTTTAACCTATATTTCTCCATAGTTTCTCTGATTAGCTCAATTACTTTTTTAGGTAGTTCAGGTTTTCCCATAATATCTATTCCAATGACCTTAGCGTTTACTCCTGCAAGCTTTAAACCTAAAACTAGTCCTGCTTGTGTTCCTCCAGAGCCCGAAGCGTGGACTACGTATTTGGGCTTAATGTTTAACTCTCCTAATTGCCTAACTATTTCAAAAGCCGCTTCAACATATCCTAAAATCCCTGTTGGAATAGCTCCACCCAACGGGATAACATATGGTTTCGCGCTCTTCCTCCTAAGCTCTTTAGCCACGGCATTTAGTTTCTCTAATGCTTCTTCCTTACTTTCAACGAAGGTTATTTCAGCATCATAAAGCATGTCTAACAGTAAGTTACCTTTAACCTCATAGTTCCTAGGCCATAGAATTAAGTGCGCATTTAACCCGGCTTTCTTAGCTGCTGCAGCAGTTGTTCTAGCATGGTTTAAATGTACAGCACCAACAGTAACTAAAGTATCACACCCCATAGCTAAAGCTTCACCAACAATAAACTCAAGCTTCCTAACCTTATTACCACCCATAGCAAACTCAATAGCATCATCCCTTTTAACATAAACTTCAACACCCAATTCCTCACTAAGCTTCTCAGCTTTCTCAAGCAAAGTAGGCTTATGGAAAAGATTAAACCTAGGAACACCTTTAACCACATGCATACTCTAAAACCCAAGTTCACTAAGCACAAAAATAGACTAATATTACTTACTACCACATTAAAAATTAAAGTACCCCCACAAACCACTACTAATAGTAGAGTGATGACCTCGGCAGGGCTGACCCTAAAAGGGAATGATTGAGGTCTTGAGTACTGATGTTTCCTTGGTTAAAATGACGGAAAATATATTGCTCTGAGAAAAATTATTCAGTACCTATAATCGCCTCATTAAAACCCTCCTATTAGTAATAATTGCTAATGCCATGAACATTATAGTTAGAAAGGAAAGGACTACTATGTCCATTAAAGGACTAAGTAGTGAGTTATAACCATAGGTATAATTAATTAAGTCTGAGAAATAAGTTAGGGGCGAGATAAAGGCGAAGGGCTTAATATAGTGAGGCAAATCTGATATGGGTATGAAGATTCCGCTTATGAATATTAACGGCAACCTAACAGCACTTGATATCATTACTGCATCTGCTGGTACATTAGATGGCACCGCTGAAAACAATAATCCCATAAATGAGTAACATAGTGAAGAGATAACTATCCCGAGAATTAGCAATATTAAATCAAGCGGTATAATGTTGATGATTAAACCAACTATTACGAGAATAGACGAGATAAAGATGCCGAAGAGGGTCGATGCTAGTGCTGTACCGAGTAATATGATGTGTATCGTAACTGGTCTGCTAAGAAGCATTTCTAAGGTCTTTTGTCTGGCCTCCCAAGGCATTACTATAGGGGTGATGGATGATGAAGTGAAAAAGGAAGATAATGCAATAAGCATCGGCAGGCTTCTAGTAAATGAAAATCCCCTACCGACTATGAATGCAAGCCATATAAATAAAGGCATGAGAATTCCCATAACTACTGTGGGGCCTTTAAAATAGTAAAGCTTCATATCCTTAAAGCATAAGATCCATATTCTATTTAAATACTGCTTAACGTTCCTAAATTTCATTTTGGCCTCTCTCGTATTAGCCTTATAAACACATCTTCAAAGTTTAATCCTGATACTTGAAGTTCCTCTATATTGAGATCATATGTCTTAACAATATGCAGAATTTGGTCGAGAACTTCCCTTAGATCCTTTGACCTACATACTATTACTAATCGTCTCCCCTGAACTACTGTTTCGTAAGAATTAAAATGTTTCTCAATGAGCTTAATATCTATCTCTCTATTAAAGCATAGTAAAATACGCGTATACTCTCCAAACTCTATCTTTAATTCCTCAGGAGTGCCCATTGCAATTATCTTGCCTTTATTCATTATGGCAACTCTATCGCAGAGCATACCTGCCTCGTCAATATTATGTGTGGTTAAAATAATCGTCTTTCCTTGTTTCTTTAATTTTAGGAGGAGGGATCTTATTATCCTAGCACTAATTACATCTAATCCTGATGTCGGCTCATCTAAAAAGAGGATGTTTGGATCACTTATAAGAGCCATAGCCAGCAATAATCTCCTCTGCATACCTTTAGAAAGCGTCTTTACCTTACGATTACGGACTTCATATATTCCAAGCATCTTTAGAAGATCTTTTGCACGCTTTGCTCTAACCTTTTTAGGAACACCGTATATTCCTCCAGTTAGCATGATGTTCTCCCAAAGAGTGAGATCTACATAGGGATTTGAGATCTCAGGGACAACGCCTATAAAGCTTCTAGCTTTAACTGGCTCCTTATGGACATTATATCCCATAATATATGCCTCACCTCTATCCGGGGTTATTATGCCTATTATCATACGTATTGTCGTGGTCTTACCGGCACCATTAGGTCCCAAAAGACCATATATCTCCCCTTTCCTTACACTAAATGAGACACCATCAACTGCCCTTATATTACCGAACGTCTTCGTAAGATCACATGCTTTAACTACGTTTTCTAAAGGCATACCAATCTATGAATATTAAAAACTAAAGGAATATTTTAAGCATTATCACAAAATGGGAAATAAGGCATTATACTATTCCTGAATAACTTCTTTAACACTATACTCAGCTTGAGGAAATATTGCCACTAACTCTGGTTGTATTACTGGCGTCAATGCTACTGTAGCTCTAAATCAACTAGTAGCTATAATTGCGTGATACTTTAATTCTTTATTATTGTCAAGAATCTTACCGACTAATGTTCGTCATATTTCATGTTCAAAATATGTTAAGGGAGAATAAAGAGTTACTGGAAGAGGCTGTATTCATTCTAGATGAGATAGTACTTGCTTATCGGTGGAGCCCTGATAATACGCCGAATTCTTTAGCCTTAAGACTGCATGAAATATCAGAACAACTGCAAACCCATTAAAGTAAGCATATTCACGTAGATGTTATCTTGATTTCCACTCATAGATCTACAAGCATCTAAGTCGCTTATGGAGTACAAAAATAATTATTACTTCACTATACTTATGAAATGTTATTTACGTAATTATTACCATAAATTAGAAAAACATTACAGTACGAGCTTTGATTAAAGAATACATCTATAAAGTGTTTTTCTATAAGCTCTAAATGGCTAAGACCTGGCATTAGTTTAAGCAAAATAATTTATCCTTATGTTATGGAAGCTTATACTCTCTCTTAATATGTGAAGCTCTTATACATGTGTCTTGAATTACAGGTACGATCTCAAATAATCTATGTATTGTACTTAATAATATTATAATATTAAATTATCACTTAATCAGAAATGTTTCAAGAACTCTTTCATAGGCACTCTCTATGCAAGAACTTATTTAATTATTCTAATACTTTAAAAATTAGTCTCCTAAGCACATCTAATATGTCTCTTCAGCTAGGTATAATTTCTCTTTCTTTACCTCTCCTGCACTCACCCATACTCTCCAGAATGTACAAGAGACCTCCAGTGAAAACATGGCTTCTATGACTTACTTCGTTTAATCCTTGTACATGTAGGGTTCGTACTAGGAACTGGTCTCTCTTTATAGGTGGTTGAATCTCCTGCTAAAAGTTTCCACAGTAATTTTCTCGTCTCTCTTAAGGAAACTGGTTTTCAAAGAAACTAAGCTCAATTTATAATCCCTTATGAGGCGAGAGGCGTTACTGGAAATAATGAGGTATTATCAAGTATGCGATAAACACAGAAATACTAAAATAATACTAAAATCTCATGTATTGATGGCGGATCTGCTAAGCACTTTCATGAAAAGCAATAGGGTGAGATAAACATGGTATTTAAAGTATTGTTTCTTGCTCATGCCCCTGACGCGGAGGCAGAGAAGCATAAATGCATCATTGAAACACCTAAGTACTATAAGCTCTACGTAGTAGTGGTCAAAGACCAGAAACAAGCAGTTGAAGTATGCAAGAAAATAGTCAAAAAGGAGGGCATACACTCAATAATTCTCTGCCCAGGGTTCACACATAGAAATGTTGCAGAAATATCAGAAGCAGTTGGTGAAAATATTGGTGTTTTCGTAGCCAGAGGAGACGGCCCTAGTAACAGGGTTTCGATGAAAGTGATGAAAAGTGAAGGCTGGTTTTCAGAAGTGAGTAAAGAATAAGAATTATCTACTCCTTTACTTGCTTCAAAGACTAGATGAAGAATTTAAAGTTAAGCTTAAACATTCTACGGTACCTCACATCTTACTCATTAATGCTCTCCCGAACTACCCTATCAAGCAGCATTCCATATACACGCTGGATGTTAGGTGAAGTAACAATAGCGAAGTGCATGTACCTTATAGTGACATAGTCCTCTAGAACTATTACTTACTTGGATGGTGCCCTTGACCATTAAGGGCTATCCCTAGGAGGTGAGGCTGGGTCGGGGTCTGTACATTATCATAAACTCCATTTTAATTGGCAGTCTTGATTTAACATCCTTAAATATTCTATCATGATATTCGACCTGAATCCTCGTATACGCTGGTAGTTTATCAGCTATACTTAGACAGACATTACAAGAGGGGTTTACCTCTAGACACTATACCACATGTAAAGAAGACATTAACAATCTACAGTTTCAATTTTTCCAAGAGAGAGTAACTCCACAAACACGTTACCTCAAGTTAACATGGGATAGAATGGTGGCTGAACACATAGCTTACCGAATTCTAGCTACCTCTTGTAAACTAAGCTTATTACTTTTGAAGTGGTGTTGTAATCTGTAGGTTAATGCCCTTTGAGAAAAATTTTCATTAATTTGTGAAAGATATGTTGGTTCTCTTTATCTTTCAAAACTACATCAACACTACCACAGTTATATAGTAGTGGCCCTTAATTGTTGTAGTGTTTAAGTTATTCAGCATATAAAGGTTATCTCCAAATAAAACGTCGAACAGTCAAGTTTTAAAAGTCTTAGAAGCCCCTATAATGTACAGTAACCGGACAGCCTAGGCATTTCTGAATTTTATACTTCGAGCATTTGACACATACTCGTCCACAGGGGGCAATTTTTCTTTTTCCTTTAGATGGAAAATCTAAAGGTAAATATTTAGGCTTTATAATGCCAGATAGTATGTAGACCTCTGTCCTCCTTACACCCTCCATGGTTCTAATTGAACATACACTACCAAGGCATTCTAGTACATCCTCATTTTCAGCATACATGAGCGCATTTAGATTGTATCCGCCAATCATATTAGCTAGAAATATTATTCTAGGGCAATCCCTAAATTTCTCAATAATACGAATCATGTATTCTTCATTAATGATTTCCATAAAGACTAGTACTAACTTAAACCCTAAGGCTTGGGGATTAATATTGCCTCTAATACGTAACACTTTCATTTCTTCTAGTTTTTGAACGTGCTTCCTTACAGCTACATGGCTTATACCGAGTGTCCTAGCTAACTTAATCAGACTAACTTTCCCGTCATGTGAAAGTAGAGCTAGTATTTCTTTTCTCTCAACCTTCACTACCATACATCACCTAATACTATGTAGTAGCATAGGCCAGCTATAACCGCACCTACTACAGCCAGTACTGCATAGGATAACACAACTTTCCATCCAACAACTCTTGAAGCAGCAAACATTGATGGAATACTAGTCATAGGTCCTCCTATAAGAAACGCTAGCGCTGCGGAAGGACTCATACCAAGATGTCTCAAGCCATCGACAAGTATGACTTCAACTAGTGTAGGCGTATACATTGGCACTCCTATTACAGCGCCCAACATAATGCCGGTAAATCCGCTTAGATATGAAGCTACGATTTTAGGGGGTAAATACGTCTCAACATAACTCACAATAGCGATGCCCAATAGGAGGTATGGTATAATTGCTCTAGCGAGAATGCATGTTGTCTGAAAACTTTGCCATAACTTGTCAAGCAATGGCTCCTTATACTCGGTTACACCATAGCTTTTGCTGATTCTTGTTCTACACTTTTCTTCAACAGCTCTACCCCATGGCATCTTAGAAATTATAAAGCCTACAGTCACTGCAATAATTATGGAGAAGAATAGTCTGGCAATAGCAATTTTCCATGAGATTATATCAGCCGTAAAGATAATTGCCATTATGTTCGCTGCAGGAGCTGTAAGAAGAAACGCTAAAGCTGGCCCAAGTCCAGCACCACCATACACTAATCCAGCAAATATGGGGATCATAACACATGAGCAAACGGTGAGTAAAGGGGCAGAGAGAGCAGCTAGAACGTAGGAACTTTTTCTCCTACTGCTAAGGTGGTTAAGGAGAACGTGTTTAGGCATAAGCTCACTAATAAAACCGGCAAGTATAAATGCGAAGAGTAATGCACCACCAGCTCTCACAAGATACGAGAATATGTATATAAAAGGTAGGAGAATTGGGCCATAACTTCTCATAACATCTAAACTAGGTAGTTTTACTAGAGTATAACCTGTAATCCTACAGTAAGCAAAGTAAGTAAATCCGAGAACAAAAAGGACTACAGGCGTAAGACCCTTTATAACACGAATAATATCGTTAGTGTTTGACATACTTAATCTAGAACCTCCTTAAGAACCTCCATAGCCTTCTTCTTGCTGCCCAATACTTTACCTAAAATCTTAACCTCACCGTTTACAGCAACTGCTGGTGTAATCACTATACCATACTTAGAGATAATGCCAGGTGACATGGCGTCAACTTTTACAACTTCAACTCTATCTTCGACACCAAGCTCCTTTACAGCTTCAACAAGAACCTCATAGGTTTTCTTGCATTTAGGGCATGGGGGTTCTGGACCTAAAACCTCGACAACCACTTTTTTAGCCATAAAGTAACACCTTTAGTTAACATATTGTAACTAAGTTATAAACTTTAAGTTACAATTTGAAACCAGTGTAATGAGAGCCCACATTAATCAGTCTAGTTCATCATGGTTAATGATGTTAAAAGGGGAATGTAGCATTAAGTACAGTATAACATCTATGTACCTTTATTACATGGTTACCATAATGAAATACTAGGATTAATTTGAGTATTTGGAAATCGGTGCTTCCCAACGCTCTAACGTATATGCCTATCATTATTCTCTAACCAATAAGCTTCATAATCTCTTTTTCTTTTAGCCTTGAATTATACTCTTACCCTTACCTTCAAGGTATTTTAAGTACTTACTAACCCTATACAATGCTATGTATACTGAGTGTAGTAATTGATTTTCTGATATTAGTTTGTCAGCAAACATCTTCGGTAGTAGCCAATGTTCTTCGCTAAGCACCTTCTTCTTACTCCCGGCACAACCCCTAATGGTCCCTAGCGTTACCATAATACTAGTTCCTCAATAGAATTTTAGCTCTAAACTTTGCAGTATATAATGTAAAAATTTATAATCTCTATGTGGTATACTTTTACTTGACTACATAGGGTGTTTACTATGAGTGAAGTCTTTAGTGTGAGGATACCTAAGAAACTTAGGAAGTTAATGGATGAATGTAAAGGTGTTGATTGGGCTGAGGAAGTTAGAGCATTCATTAATAGGAGGGTTAGAGAGCTATTGATGGAGAAGTATCTTAGAGTTGCTAGGGAAGCACGTAAGCAGCTAGATAAAGTATCGGTACCTGTTAACGAGTTAATTCGTGAGGATAGAGAACGTGAACACTAAGATCATTATTGTTGATAGTTCTGTTCTCTTTGCACTATTCTTTCCTGAAGAATATAGTGAGTGGTCTGAAGAGATAATTAAAAAATATGATGAACTTCATGTACCAGAGTTAGTATTTTTAGAGACTAGTAGTGCGGCTTGGAAGAGGATAATAATATTTAAACAGCCAAGTGATATTGTATTAAAGAATCTTAGATTACTACATAAGTTCATAAGCGATACATGTGTAATTCATAGAGACATAGATTATCTTCAAAGAACAATAGAACTCTCCATAAAACTCAGAACAACCATTTATGACTCATTATTCCTAGCTATAGCAGAAAAATACAAAACAAAAGTATTAACTGTTGATAAGAAGCTTGTGGAAACTCTGAAGCATAGAAAGGAGGAACATAGAGTAGTAAGCCCATGGAGCACTAGTAGGTGATAATTTCACTGAGTGTCCCAGTATATTGAATCCTTTCTCACTATGAGGATTCTAATGTCTTGAGTGCTAATGCCTCCTCGATGAGAAGAGTTCTTCTTAAGGTGCTTGCTCCGTTTAAATACACATGCGGACCCGTTTTCCAAGGAGGAAAAGATAGAATTAGTTAATAATATGTAATGAATTCGAGTTTGAAAGAAAAAATATAGTGAAGTTTATATTTTTACTCTGTTTCTCCTATAAATCTCTTAGCGACTTTAAGCATGTCTGTTGTTAATTCTAAGGGTAGAACTATTTTGGTTGATGCTGATTCTCCTACTTTTCCAAGTGTATCGAGATATTGTATATACAGGGTGTTAGAGCTTACCTTTGAAGCTATTTCATCTATTTTCTCGATGGCCATAGCGTATCCTTCTGCTCTACGCAAACGAGCTATTCTCTCTCCTTCAGCTTCTCTAATTAGTGCTTCTTTGCGTCCTTCAGCCTGCAATATAACGGCTTGCTTTTTACCGCTTGCCTCTAATATCATAGCTCTTTTAGTTCTCTCAGCAGCCATTTGTTTAACCATAGCTTCTTGAACATCGCTTGGCGGTCTTATTTCTTTAATTTCTACTGCAGTTACTTTAATTCCCCATCTATCCGTAATATCATCTAATTTGGTTCTTAAGGTATTATTGATTTCATCTCTTTTAGCAAGAACATCGTCAAGCGTCATACCGCCTATTACGGCTCTAAGAGTTGTTATGGTTATACCTATTGATGCATTAACGAAATTCTTAACGGCAGTAACTGATTTTATTGGATCAAATACCTTGAGATATACGAATAAGTCTATATCTACAGGTGCATTATCCTTTGTGAAGCATGTTTGTGGAGGAATATCTAACATAAACTCTCGGAGGTCAACCATTTTTGCAGTATCTATGAAAGGTATGAGTAACACTAATCCGGGGCCTTTAGCCCCTACAAGTCTACCAAGCCTAAAGACTACAAGTCTCATGTATTCTCGAACTATCCTTATAGCTCTAGAGACGACCGTAATAATAGCTAAGAACACTAGTAATGTAAAAACCATAGTTACTATATCCAATAATTCATACACCACATTTCAATATTAGGGACTCTATGTTAATTCTCATATATAAAGACCATGATATTAGTCTACAGCCTTCCTCACATAGAGCTTAAGGCCCTTTACCTTAGTAACAATAATCTTCTCACCAGGCGCTATCTTACCCTCTACTGAAAAGGCTGTCCAATCCTCCTTATTAACATAGACTATTCCAGGCTGCTTAGGGTTAATGGCTGTTTTAGCTATTCCCACCTGTCCCATAAGTTTCTCTTCATACTTAGGATACTTTCTCCTCATCACAGTTGCTGCCTTAAAGAACACTGTTACCATAAGTCCGGCAAAACCAACTAAACCTATTAAGAAGGCCATGTGAATTGAGGTCACCACTTTGTAAGGTTGTCTATAGAATAACATGAAGATACCTATTGCTGTAACAATTACGCCGCTTACTCCAAAAACCCCAAAGCCAGGTATGTATATTTCAATAACTAATAATGTAAGTCCTGCGATTAATAGTATCGTTATTAAGAGATCAGGTGCTATCACAGCCATACCGTAAAGGCTTAGCATGATTAATAGTATTCCTGCTATTACGTATCCTTGAAAACCGGTTATCATTATTTCAGCGAAAATAAGCATTGTCCCTACGGCAAGCATTATAGGTGCTATCAGAGGACTCGATATTAACGATACTATTTGCTCCCAATAGCTAGGTGTTACCTCTTCAACTAGGTATAAGTTATTTTCATCTAAAATTCTGGAAAGAGTATTAGCTTGATGAGCAAAACCCGCTTTATAGGCTTCCTCGGCAGTTAATACAAGGTTTTCTGTAACAAACTTCTCCGCCATTTCAACAAGTGTCTTATTCTTATGGAACTGTCTCTCTGCTAGAGATCTAAACCTAGAAGCCACATAGTTAACTACCTTCTCATCTGCAGGATAAGGCATAGCCGCTCCAATGCTAGCACCCTCTCCCATGTATATCTTGTTACAAGCTAGAGCTATGAGAGAAGCAGCTGAAACAGCCTTACCTCCAGGAGGAATCCAAGCATAGCATGTAACATTAGATTCAATGATTCTCTCAACTATGATATCAGTGGCCCCTAAATAACCCCCATAACTATTAATTTTCAAGACCAATGCTTTAGCATCAATTTGTTCTGCAATACGCAAAGCCCTAGCTATTAACTCTACAGCTCCACCGCTTACCTCGATGTCAAGATCGATAAGTACTGTAAGGGTGCCTGTAGTTTCTTGGGAATATGATATTGCCTCCGGTAAAGAGAGTATTACTACTAATATTAGAATCAAGTATCCAATAGCTTTCAATATGGAAGACAAGAATATATCACATCTTGGTCAAGTATAGTGTAATATAGGTAAAAGAGTAGTAATATAGTCTTCGGTAAATATTTGCGCGTGAATTTTTAAGCAATAAATAACATTTCCTACCTCTAAAAACTATGTTTTACTCAAACTATGTAATACTTTAATTAGGATGTGTAAAGAACGTTGCCATCACAATTCTAAAAGTCTCCCTCGGCTTATGTAGCTTGTTGCCTATTTTTATTAGACCTCCCTTTTCCAATATGCTGAATGTGATATCTAAGGTCTTTACTAAGTCTTCCTAAGGTATTAGGGTTAATTTTCCATTGACCTTTACTACCATTCCTACGTGTTTATTATTGCATATAGAATAGGTCTTTTACTATGAGATGAAAATTAAACTATGTCTACGCTAAGAATGGCATTTTAATGTCGCACTTATATTTTAATAGGGTAACCCTAATGCTATGTTGTAGATTTTGTAGAAACGGATAGGTTCTTACAAAAGAATGATATATTGTTGTCTAGTAAATGTAGTGGAAGAACAATTTTTCAGAGAGTATTCAGAAACGTTTTAAATAATTTATGTGTTAATGAAGTTTAGGATTTCAGCGGGATGATATAATGAACGTCGGGATAGGTTTAATTCAAATGGAATCTTCTGTGGGAGACAAAAAAGTAAACCTTGAAAAAGCGAAGTTGTTTATTAAAGAAGCTATAGATAATGGTGCTGACATCATAGTGCTTCCAGAACTCTTCCTAGTCGGATATGCTCTTGAGAAAATAGGTGAATCACTGTCTTATCTTGCGGAAACAATCAACGGGCCGACGGTTAAAGAGTTATTGCATATATCAAAAAGAGAAGGAGTTGTTATTGTAGCACCTATTCCTGAAATAAGGGAAACTCCGGGAGTAGTCTATAATTCAGCAATTGTAATAGGCGACGACGGCAAAGTACTGGGTTCTTATGCGAAAACTCATCTCTGGGTTCTTGAGAAGAAATATTTCAGAGCTGGAAATAGTTATCCAGTTTTTAAAACATCTTATGGTACAATAGGCGTTATGATATGTTATGATGCAGGTTTTCCAGAAGTAGCTAGAATACTTACTTTAAAAGGTGCCGAAATAATTTTAATGCCCTCAGCATGGAGAATACAAGACTTTGACCTCTGGGATGTAAATACGAGAGCTAGAGCATTAGAAAACTTAGTGTATCTAGCTGCAGTTAACATGGTTGGAGAAAGAAACGGGAAACCCTACTTCTTCGGAAATTCAAGAATAGTGAATCCTAGAGGACACATAGTTAAAGAGGGTAAGTTAAATAATGAAGAAATTATTGTACATAAACTGAACCTAAATGAACTAGTAGAATTTCGGAAACAACTATCATACCTAAGAGATAGACGGCCAGAAATATACCATTATATTTTAAAATAGGTTTTTCACAAGTTCTCATAGTAAACCTAACTAGGCAATTTAAAGTCTCCTAAAAATAATTACATAATTAGGGGCCTATGTAATGACTGCAATTAAACACGTTATAGAAATAGCAGATCTTCTTGAAAGACCTAATGTTAATGGTGAATATGTTAAAGAATTTTTTGATGCAAAAGGGTTCGAAGATGTTAAGGTAAATGTTGAACATGTTAAGGGTGTTAAAGGCGAAACGGACTTCATAAAAATAGTTATTCCGGGTGTAAAAGGAAAAATCGTTGGGGGTAACGCACCGACATTAGGGATTATAGGTAGGCTTGGAGGAATTGGTGCAAGACCGCACTTAATAGGGTTAGTGTCTGATGCTGATGGAGCTATAGTTTCCCTTGCTGCAGCATATAAAATTGCTGAGCTTCGAAAGCGAGGAGAAAGTATTGAAGGAGATGTCATTATAACAACTCACATATGCCCTAAAGCACCTGTAAGGCCATACAAGCCCGTTCCAATGATGGATTCTCCTGTTAATATTTTTAAACTACTTAAGCGTGAAGTAGATCCCGCGATGGACGCTATTCTTTCAGTAGATGCTACAAAAGCTAACTGGATAATAAAGCATGCTGGTTTTGCAATAACGCCGACAATTAAGGAAGGATGGATACTAAAAGTAAGCAATGACCTAATAAACGTATACATTAGAGTTACAGGTGAACCACCCGCCATAGTACCTATAACTATGCAGGATTTAACTCCTTACTCCACACCAATATACCATATAAATAGTATGGTGCAGCCATGGCTGTATACATCTGCTCCCTTAGTTGGTGTAGCCATAACAACAAGAATGGCTGTACCTGGTTCAGCAACAGGAGCCACCAACATTTATTCTCTAGAACAAGCGACAAGATTTATAGTTGAAGTAGCCAAGGACTTCGCTTCCGGCAAACTCGCATTTTATGATAAAGAAGAATGGGAAAGAATAATTGAGATTCATGGAAGTGTTAAAGAGATTTTAAGAAAAGGTGCGCCATAATACTCTATACTTGTTTAAGAGCAGCATAGAGCTAAATATGGTTTATTTGGAGTACTGACTAGGTTTAAGATTTAGAAATCTTTATAATGCCATAATATTCTAATGCATAGTATGTATGAGGTATTGGGGTAGGAGTTATGAATGTCCCACTACTTTTAGAATTATTCATTAGATTCCTTAAAGTCGGTATTGTTGGTTTTGGCGGTGGATGGGCTATATTACCTATTATTGAAAGAGAGGTTGTTGAGGAAGCAAAATGGCTTTCTAGGTCTGAATATTTAAACTTGGTCGCTATAGCTGGTTCTACGCCGGGACCAGTTGCTGTAAATGCAGCTACATATGTTGGTTTTAAACTCGCAGGCCCGTTAGGGGCTTTCATAGCTACTTTAGCTGTAATACTACCACCATTTACAATAATTTCTCTAATAGTTTACTCACTTACAACATATATCACTAATAGGCTCGTGCAAGCGGTGTTAAATGGGTTAAAAGCAGCCGTTATAGGACTAATCATTTTAGCGCTAGTTACAACTGCGAAAGAAACATATGCTATGTTACCGAAAATTCCCCAAGTAATAGCAGCATCATCAATAATATTATTCATGATAGTCACAGTGTATATATTTAAAATTCATCCCATAATTTCATTGTTAATATCGGCACTAATAGGATTATTGCTGGGGGTACTTAAAGTATGGTAATAATTGGAAATAGTTTGAACAAGTGTGTCTCATATATAGTTAAGCATCTTAGTTAACATGTAAGGTGGTGTTAAGCTGAAATTTAAATAACATGTATTAATGTAAGTATGAATATGAAAAGTAGTATAAGGTAAGGAAGCTTTAAAGTACGTTCCTCATATAATTGCATATATTTGTATGAGGATACTAGGGCAGTTATTCCTATAAGGCCAGCATTTATGATGAAAGGTAAAGATAGATTATCAATATGAAATATTAGGCCTCCAATACTAACTGTTATTTTATGAAAGTACATGGTAAATGTAATCATTAACAGTGATAATACTATAAGAGAGTATAATGATATTTTCATTATCTTAATTTTATCATTCATGCAGAAATACCTCCATAAATTGTAATATGTGATATCGTATTGTATGATAGAAGGTAAGACGTTAGTGATATTGCAATAAGTGCAGCTATAGTGTATTTCATTAGTGAAGGTATGTTAATTCTATTAATGGATAGTTCAGAGTTTGAGAAGACAGTTTTTCCAACCATTTAATACTTACTATAAAGAATACGCATGAACTTATGAACATGGAAAATATTGGAACCAAATGGATAGCGTTGGCAAATTTACTTACTGACGTTAAAATGTAAAGCTTACCGAAGAATAAGTTAAATGGGGGTACGCCTGATAGCCCAAGTATTGCTGAAATTCATCCTATTGTAACTAGTTTAGTGGGGAGAAGAAGACCTTTAATATTTCTCATATCATGGGTTCCATAAACATATCCGAAAACTCCGACAATAAGGAAACCTAAACCTTTAAGGTAAGCATGGGTTACAAGATACGAAGTTGAAGCTTTCAAGCCAATAGTAGGGTTTATGATGGCATAAGCTAGCCCAACATACATTATCATGACCTCATTTACTGTTGAGTAAGCTAATAATTTTTTAGCATCAGTTTGAACAGGGTACATGAGAACACAAATAATGCAAGTAATTACTATAGGAATTGTAAGTATTGTAAAGCATATTTCAGGCAACGAATTAATGAACTGGATTATCCTACCTAACAAATAAACACCCATTTCACTCATGGCGGCGCCGTGGTGAAAGGCTGAAGCAGGCGTAGAAGCTACCATAGCATCTATAAGCCATGAGTAAAAGGGGAATTGTGCAGACTTAGCTAAGGAAGCCACTAAAATCAGTGTAAAGAGTATTAGCTTAATACCTGGAGTTAGTCTATGTATTTCTAAAAGGCTTGTATCATGGATATAGTAAAAGCTAATACATGAGGCAATATATGGTCCAAGTAGTGCTCTGACATGAGTATAGATTATAGCTTTATTTGCTGCTTCAATAGCTTTCCTAGAACCATAGTATAATATAAGGCCCCAACACGATATTGTCATTAATTCAAAAAATATTATCATCTGTATTAGTGATGAAGAATGTAGAAATGCTAGCGTGGATCCTAAGAAGAGAAGCATCCAGGCGTAAAATTTGCCTTTACCGTAATGTATTGGGTGTAGTTTATTGTTAGGGCTTAAATAGTCTATTGAATATATTAAAAATATTGCTCCACATGTAACTACAGCTATGCCTACAATCACCGAGAAAGGATCAATAATTAAGCCATAAAATTCCCCTACCACATTCATCTTCAATAAAACTACATGTATAAGGGACATATCTTTAACATACAGGAAAGCCCCTAGAAAATAAGTTGACATTACTGCAAACACATTAATGAGCAAGTATATGTCAGCGAGTTTTCTATCTAGGATGAATAATGGTAAACTGGATACAAGAGGTATGAGGAGCGATGCTAAAAACAGTATGGGTATGGTACTCACTAGAAATCACCAACACTTTACAATACAGCTTTAAGAGAAAATGCTATGGCGGCGTAAATGTTTCTTGAAAAAGTTAGTAGACTTATCTAACATGTTTACTAAGCATCTCTCTCTACTAATCAAAGCTAAAGTCGCCGAAGCTAGCCTAAATTGTAACAAATTTGGAGTTAAGTAAAAACATTATACCTAATACAATATCGAATATGGAAATTCAAAAATTATCTATTAGTAAATAATAAACTGTCCATTAAGCAATGGCTGTAATAAGTGCGAATTCAGTAGTATTATTTTGAAGAAAGGTATGCTCGGTAATCATTAATATAATGGCTTTAAAATATATTAATTAATTCTAGAAGTTTAGAAGCTTTCTCAGACGCTTTATGAATGTTTTCTAAACCTTTTGAGCCTTTTGCAAGCCAGTATCCCATATGATATGCTACAGTTTTACTTTCATCACCAAAGATCTTCCTAAGTGTTGATAGCAGTATGGGAACATATAATAATTCTGTACTTACAGTAAGACGTGATAATGTTTCATACCATAACTTATTAGATTTCTCAAGAACTAGCATTGTGGTTCCAGCATTAATAATAGTGATGCACTTTCAATTAAATGCCGCTGTTCTTCAGGCAATATAGATGTTGTTAAAAGGAAAGTGAAGAAACGTCATAAACACTGCAAATATAGCTATAGGAATAAGAAGCTTCCAAATAACACTAATTATACTACCTTTAAATCTCTTATAACCTAGAGATAATGCGGCATGCTATATATACGCTTACAATCACTATGTCTGATATATTTGCTACTTTTTGCTACTTACTACTTAACTTTAATAAACCTTAGACTTTTTAGGAACCAGTGAGGCTTTGAAGCTAATTACCATATTGAATCCATTTAATATGAAATTAACTTAGCAGTTAATTTTGTATCTTAAACATTTAAGCTAAGATGTGTACTAAGTTTATACAACATTACTACACAGTGTTTTTATATTATCACGAGGTAGAATGTTCTTAAGGTGTTATTTGTATTGTCCAAATATATACTAGCGCTTATGTTGTTGATGCTAATTGCATTGTCGCTTAATGTGGTATATGCTATGTGGTTTGATAAGTTAAGGGCTAATGTTAAAGTTACTTTAGGATCTTTTGATCTTAAAATTACTTCTCAAAAATTCCTTTGTGAACATTGTGACTGTGATGAAAGCTACGTAAATGTTTCAAGTGACGGTAAAAGCGCTCAAGTATTTGTTGCTGACGCTAAACCAAACAGTAGCATATGGGTTGGACTTGTTCTATCTAATGAGGGTACATTACCTTTAAAATTAGTTCAGGTCAGTATATCAGGCTGTAATTATTCTGAAGTTTACGTTTACGGACCTTTTCAAGCACCAGGCACTAGTGGTGTTTGGGGTAGGGTAAGACTAAGCGATCTTCCATTTCTCGGCGATGTAGGCTTACCTAGCCCTGCTTGTGATCCCAGTAAAAAACTTATTGTATGGATTAAAATGTTGTCTCCAGCATTAGAGGGGACTAAAGCTAAATACACTATAACCTTAAGTAGTGCTATTTCTATTTAAGAACCAAGATGTCATAAATTTCTCTCATAAGCTATTTTGGCTTAAATATTTTTCCTAGCACTATAAGCATTGTTTAAGGAATTTTACGCTCTATTTCTGCTTTTCCTTTGATTTCAGATGCTTAATTCTATTTTTACCTATGTTTGATTTTCTATTAACTTTAATAACAACTATTGAAGCTAAGAAGTGCCTATAGGTTCCAACTAAATATCTTATGTACTTATTTTTCTTCTCACTCTTCATTACATATCTCCTTTCGACTTTTACTTTCCATGTACTTTTCAATATTTATAATAAGGTCTTTAGTGAGCTCAGGTGCTTCTTTTTCGACAAAATATGTTATTCTTTGTTTCTGCCTTAAAATTCCTCTTAATACAGCTATGCCGTATATTATCGCTTCAGGTTTAGGAGGACATCCGGGAACATACACCGTTGGCGGTATCTTTACCTTATATTCTTCCCTTAGAATTTTGTAAAAAGCCTCTATTCCTCCAATGACAGCATATGAATCATACCATATTCCTCCACCACAAGCACATGATCCAACAGCTACTACAGCTTTAGGTTCAGGGATAGCGGTAAATGCTCTTATAGCTTTAGGTAAAGTTTCTCTAGTTATAGGGCCTGTAAAAACAATTACGTCTGCATGCCTAGGTGAAGCAACAAGTTTAATACCTAATCTTTCAACATCATGATAAGGTGTAAACACGTTTAAAACTTCTATATCGCAGCCATTACAACTGCCGCTATTTAAGTGAAACACCCATAAGCTTTTCATAAACAGTTTAACGCTCAAATCACCACCTCGCATAGGAAATGTATTTTGCAGAAACCTTGCTTCTGCATTCACTACATAGAAGAAGTAATGGTCTTTGGTCTTTAGGAACATTTTTCGCCGTGAACAATACCTGCCTTATTGTAGCATAAGGTTTACCGCATACTTCACATTTAGCCATTTTCAATTCAACGACTTGGTATAAATCGTTAGTAGTAAGTGTTGATAATTCAAATTCTCTTGTTAACTTTATTGCTTCAGTTGGACAGACATCCTGGCATCTACCGCAGAAAATGCATTTACCGAGAAATAGTATTATCCTTTTCACACTTTTGTTCAAGTCTATTTCTGCACTTAGGGCGTTAGGTGGGCAAACATTTACACATGCCCCACACCCTATGCATTTCTCCACATCTATGCTAGGTTTTCCTCTAAAGCCTTCAGGAACTTCTATTGGTTCATAAGGGTATTTTTTAGTAACAACACCTGTCCTTAATGCTTCCTTAAGTATGTGAAGTCTAGCACTCATTAACACTGCCTCCTTCTAGCAAGTTCCTTCAAGCGAATTCTACGTTTGATATTTCTTTTAATATCGATTATAACTAAATGGTCCGTACATGAGAAGCATGGATCTATGCTAGCAATTATAGCTGGAGCATCAGCCAGATTTTCCCCTTTAAGCATAACTAATGTTGAAGGTATATTGTTGTATGAGGGAGCCCGGGGTCTCCAGCGGTAAATCTTATTGTCCCTACCTGTAATAACTAAGTGGACGTTTTCTCCTCTGGGAGCTTCAGTTAAACCTAAGCCTTTCTTGTACTCAGGTATTTTAATTTCATCCGCCATTATATTTCCCTTAGGAATATTTTTCAGTAATTGCCTAAGCATATTTACTGATTCGAAAACTTCATCATACCTCACTAATGCTCTAGAGTAAACGTCTCCTTCATCATATACGGGAACTTTGAACTCTACTTCACCATATGCGGCATATGGATGATGTTTCCTAACATCAGTATCTATGCCGGAAGCTCTAGCTACTGGTCCGACGACAGAAAGCTTCCTAGCTTCGTTACGGTTTAGTAACCCTATATTTTTGGTTCTAGAAATAACCTCTTTAAGCTTTAACATTTTGTCTAGAACTCTTCTAAGCTTTGTTTCCACGTAATCTAAGGTTTTTAGAGAGAACTCTATTTTCTCAGAGTTTATGTCTCGTCTAACACCTCCAACAAGGTTTAAGCCATAATTTTTCCTATTACCTGTAAGCACTTCTGCAAGATCCATTATCTTCTCCCTAATAAGCCATGTCATCATAAATCCTGTATCGAAACCTAGTAAGTGGAAGAGTACTCCAAACCATAGTAGGTGGCTATGTATTCTCTCTATTTCCAGAAGAATGCTTCTAATGTACTTTGCTCTTAAAGGAACCTCTATTCCCGCGGCACTCTCTACTGCTTGACAATAAGCTACATTATGCGTATATCCGCAAATACCACATATTCTTTCAGCAATGAAAGGTATTTGGTTTATTGTTAATCTTTCTTCAGCAACCTTCTCTATGCCTCGGTGAACATGGAATCCTCTATATTTAGCATCTACTATTTTCTCTCCTTCAACATATAATTCGAAATACTCAGGTTCATGTAATGCAGGATGGTAGGGTCCGATAGGTACTATGTATTCTTCCTCAGCTTTCCTTTTCTCTTCACCTTCATTTCTGCTCTTTAGTAATTTATTTCTCAGCTCTCTTATGCTAACATCTTTTCTTAATGGATAAACTCCCTCAGGCCAATCATATGGCAGTATGAGTCTTTCTAAGTTAGGATGGTCTTCGAAGAATATGCCGAAAAAGTCGTGAGCTTCTCTCTCGTGCCAATTAGCCCCAGGTATTATAGGGGTTATTGAAGGTAATTTAGGTATTACGGGGTTTATTTTAACATGAACTATTATGGATAGTTTTTGTTTATCCATAAGAAATACATGATACACTTTAAAATATCCATTTATAGGTCTTTCATCGGAACCTACAGTTACTGAAAAGTGGCCTCCAAGTTTCCAATGAAGTATTTCACTTATTTCCCTAACCTTATCTGCGCTTACTTCGATAAAGTAAGTGTTTTCATGTACTTTTTCTATTTTACCATATTTACTTAGTGAATCCAATATTTTAGTAATTGAAGTATGCAATAATTAACACCACCAATAGTATGGGTACTAGTGTTTTCGTGAATTTTAACGCTTGATCTATACGTAGTCTTCCACAGTATGTTTCAATGCAAACGTAGGTTAATGATAGAGCTATAATTGAAATAATGTAAAGTACTGGTGTAAGTAACATAGGGATTTCTTTAGGTAGTATGAGGTACGCTATTATTGTGAAGAGAAGTATTCTTTTAAGGTACATTGAGTACTTCATTATACCTAAACTTTTACCACTATATTCTACAAGTATTCCATCAATTATTTCGGGTTCAGCTTCAGGTATGTCGAAAGGCAACTTGTAAGACTCAATGTATGCTATAATGGCAAATAAAATTATTGATGCAATAGCTGACAAGGTATATGGAGGTATTATTGGAAATAGCGTTTCTAACATTAGACTTCTCTTCAAAGTTGCAAATATGGCAAGTATAAGCGCCATTAGGAGTTTAGATAATGTTGTTAAACTTAGTTCTCTACTGGCACCTATTGCTGCAAAAACATTGCCTGACGAAATACTTCCTATAGCTAAAAGTACCGATGAAGAAGCTATAAGATAAGTTAGGACTACTATGTCCCCGAAGAAGCTTAAAGAAACACGGGTGAATGAAGGCACTAAAGCTAAGGCAAATAGCATGTTAGCAAATATTATGTATGGTGAAATAACATATGCTATAGAGTACTCCTCAGTAACGATACTTGGCCTTTTAAATAGCTTAATTAGATCATACCATGTCTGCAATATCGGAGGTCCCTTCCTGCACTGAAGCTTAGCCTTAATCTTTCTTTCAATACCGTCAATAATTGGTGCCATGACTAATAATGCTGCAACATTAGCAAAAACAATTACTAAATGTAACATAGTTAATCACCCAACGTATAATAGTAGAATTAAGACAGCTATTAGCGTAAATAAAGTTAGCATAATTACGAAATTCTCAGTGATTTTAGCTAATACTTTAGTAAAGCTAAAGTATTTCTTAATGAATTCTTTAACGAATATCTTATGTAAAAATCTTCCTGTAAGATAAAATTCATTAAAGCTCCTTATGAAAGGTCTAAAGTATGATGCAGCTGACATGTTCATAGCGTATTTTCTAAATGGGACACCACAGCTCCATACACTAAACTTATTAAGCTTATGAGGTAAAGCTGCTGCCACTATTGAGGAAATAAGTATTAAACCCACAGCTATTATTAATGGAGAATTTGCTGAAACGAACTCCACCTTTAGCAAGGCTATGCCTGGAAAAACTCGGATGTACGAGAAGATATTACCTAAGGGAAATATTGTCTTTGAAACAGCAGATATCATGTTTAATGGTATTGCCGGGTAAATGCCTAAGATAATGCATAGTGTTGCTAAAAGTATTTGAGAAAACATCATCGGTAAAGGCACATCTTTTACCTTTTCAACCTTAATTGCGGCTGGTTTTGTAAATAGCGTTGTAAAGTATTTTACAGCATAAGCGGCAGTTATTGCACTTACAAATAAAGCTATTACACCGTATGCTGCTAATATGGTAAACGATGGTATTGTTGAAGAATATATGAGCCATTTACTTACAAAACCATTAAATGGTGGAATTCCCACTAATGAGAGTGAAGCTATTAATGTTAGAATTGATGTTAAGGGCATAAACTTGGCGAGTCCCCCTAAAACATTAAGATTTCTTAGACCTGTTCTATAAATAACGGAACCTGCTGTAAGGAAGAGTAGCGATTTGAACATTGCATGATTCATTACATGATATAATGATGCTGCAAAAGCTACTGAGGCCAAAACAGTGTAGCTCTTTTCACCCATGGAATACAGTAGTAATGATGATCCTAAAGCAAACACTATGTACCCCATTTGGCCTATACTGGAAAATGCTAAAAGTCTCTTAGAATCATTTTGTAAAATAGCGTACATTGTACCTACGAGAAGGGTTATGGTACCTATAGTTGCTACAATATATCCCCAATAAACTGTTGGTTCAAAGAAGAAATAGAATATTCTAAAGAACATGTAAACAGATGTTTTTATCATAACACCACTTAATAGTGCTGAAACATTGCTTGGTGCTTCAGGATGAGCATCTGGAAGCCATGTATGGAAAGGTATTAGGCTTGCTTTAACGCTGAAGCCTATGAAGAGTAGTGCTATTAGTGCATTAGCTAAAATGGGGTTTTCAACTAAGAGGTTTTTAGTATAATACCTTATCATATCAAATGACGTGTTCATTCCTGATAAAATAATTAAAATTATTAAAGCAGATACTATTATTACTTCAGTGCCTCCCTTTGACATGCAAAAGTACTTATAAGCAGCTTTTCTAGCAACTGTTTTTTCCCTCTCATATGAAACTAGGAATTGCGAAGTAACTGTCATAAGTTCCCAAAATATAATGAACCAGAAAATATCATGAACTACGAATACTAAGTACATAAAGCATAGGAATAAAGCGTAGTTTAACCCGTAAAATCCTAAGTGTTGTTTATGTAAATACCTATTAATGTAGCTTATTCCATAAATTGATGAAGCTAAACCAACGATACCTAAGATGAGAACGAAAAAGGCTGAAAGAAAATCCATTTTAATATATATTATACTTAGATTTATTGGTAAAATTGATTCAGTTATTCTGGAAATAAGTATTAATTTTTCCTCGAAAACTTTATTGAAAAGTAGAACGTTTAGGGATAAATAGCACATTATTAAAGATGAAATAGTAGAAAAAAATGATGAAATATAGTTTCCAAGTTTACCTTTAAACGTGCTAGAGGTTATTGCTCCTAAAATCAGTAATGCTGCAGGCGCTAATATTGCATATTCTGCCATAACATACGCCTATGACTTATTATCTCTTTATGAAAACTATTTTATGATTTATGAAGTCTATTTTTGAAAGCACATAATTTACTTCCAAAGATTCACCTAAAATATCTTTTAATAATATTTTTCCATTCCTTATTTCTAATAATGCAACATTATCCATTATTTCCTCTTCGCGACCATTCGCAACCAATACCGCCTTAGATTCACACATTATTTAACACCACACTACTATTTTACAAGTTTAGATATTTTATTGAAGAGCATATAAACATCATGAACTATGAGACTATCCTTAGGAAGACTTGTAATTCCCAATCCTTTCATTTCTACTTCTTGAAGGCCACTATCATAGCGAACTATATGGTATGGTATGTTCTTTTCTGGGAAAATTCTTGAGTAACTTTTTGCTGCCTCTAAGGAGTCTCTAACTTTGTTTATTACTAGAATTGTTTTCTTAATCCCCAGTTCCTTGGCCATTTCAATTAATTTTCTAGACACTATTAGTGATTTTATTGTAGGCTCAGTTACACAAAGAAATAAGTCAAACTTTTCCGCTAAACCTCTGCCGAAAACTTCAGCACCAGCTTCCGCATCAACTATAATTACCTCTTTTCTCTTTAAAAACACATGTCTTAAGAAAGCTTTTGCTAAAGCTATAGCGGGGCATAAGCATCCTTCTTTACTAGTGTCTATGCTTCCTACGACAACTAAATTCAAATTATTCTTTACCTTTACACCGTATCTTTCAACGATATCGTCAACTTTAGGTGTTAGTGAGAAAAGAACCCCCCATCCTTCCCCAGGCTGTGCTCCAGTTTTTTCTTCAATAAGCTTCATGTTTCTCGTTAGCGGAACTATTTTGAAGGCTTTATCCAGCGGTATTCCAAGGCTTTGCGCGAGATTCGGTATGGAATCTGTGTCTAAAGCTAGTACTTTGTATTCATGATTAGAAAAAATATGTGAAAGTAGGGCTGCTATTGTTGTTTTACCTACTCCTCCTTTTCCCGCCACTATAATTTTCATTTAAAAATGGCCTCAACATTTGCTATCTGCTACTATGTTGGCCAGTGTAGTTTCTTTCTTTTCTCCATAATTACCGAAATTATTGTTTCAGCTGCTTTTTCTGGATCTGGTTCTACGTAGAATTTCCCTCCAAGTACGTCTTCTATATCCTCTGTTAATAGCTTAGTTACTTTCAGACTCCCTAAAACGGGCGGTATTGTACCTAGATGAGTAAATACTCCTGAAGCTACGAAGTATGTTCCTATGCTTACGGCTTTTTCACTCATCCATTCTGGCGCAGAACCGGCAACCGGCAGGTCCGATATGTCTACGTTTAGTGCTTCTGAAAGGGCTTTCAACGCAATTAGTATTCTTGAGCAATCAACACAGCTGCCCATATGAAGACATGGAGGTATTTTTAGTGCTTCACAGATTTTTCTTAATCCAGGTCCTGCATACTTAGCTGCTTCAGGAGATAGGAGACCATGCATTCCAGCAGCAATTGCCCAGCAACCCGTACCTACAACTAATATATCGTTTTCTATTAACTTCTTAGTTATTGTTACATGGCTGAAGTTGTGCTTGACCTTAGGATTAACGCATCCAACAACTCCAACAATGCCCTTAATTGTTCCATCCTTTAAAGCGTTTATTAATGGATCCAATGTTCCGCCTAAAGCTTCTAAAATGGCTTCCACACTAAAGCCTGCCATTAACTCCATTTTATACTTAGGTATATGCACTCTTTCCTTAGGTCTATTCGGATAGTTTTCTATTGCAATTTTAACGATTTTCTTAGCTATTTCATCAGCTTTTTCAGGTTCAAACTCAATGTGTACTGCTCCGGGAATATGCATTTTAGGTTCAGTAGTTATTAATTTCGTATGATAGCAGCCTGCAACATTGGCTAAAGCAGGCATTATACATTGGTAATCAACTACCATAGCCTCAACAGCACCTGTTGTTATCGCTAATTCCTGCATCAGCATGTTTCCAGCTAATGGCACGCCAAGCCTCATTAAGACCTCATTGCCTGTACAGCACATTCCGGCGACGTTAACTCCTTCAGCACCGAATTTTCTAGCATATTTCTGCATTTCGTCAGATGAAGCTGCTTCAGCTATTTTCATCGATAATACTGGGTTATGTCCATGAACAATAATGTTTACCATGTTCTCCTTTAAAACTCCAAGATTAGCTTCGGCTTTTAATGGTTTAGGTGTTCCAAATAAAATATCGCTCATAAGCGTTGCCATCATTGAGCCGCTCCAGCCGTCAGCTAACGCCGTCCTTACTCCATGCAGTAACAAGCTTACGGGGTCAGCATCAACACCCATGTGGGTTCTATGCATGCATTCACATATTTCCCTATCAATATTTCTAGGTATGACTCCAGCTTTCTCCCAGACTTTCATTCTCTTCTTTGGAGCTAAGGACTTAACTAAGTGCAGTGGTTCTTCATCTTGCTTACCAAATTCTCTTTCAAGAATTGATGCAAGGTCTTTAGCTATTTCTGTGTCATCTCTACCTTCCACGGATATCCCAAGAGCTTGGGCTACGGCTCTTAATTTCCCAGAATCCATTATTTTATAGGCTAAAGTTTTACCTTCAATAACAAGTTTTAAAACTCTAAGAATATCTCTAGCGTGGTCGCTATGGGCAGCAGCGCCAGCAGCTATCATTCTTAAAATGTTTCTAGCAACAATAGTGTCTGCTGTAGCTCCACAAACACCTCTTGTAGCTCCATATCCGAATAGGTCGATACGGCATGGACCCATGTTGCAGTTTCTACAGCATACACCTAGTAATCCGAAACCGCATTGAGGTTGCTGTCCAAGCCATCTATGCCAAGCTAATTCTATACCTTCCTCTTCAGCTTTCTCTATGAGCTCACTTACGCCAGGTGTTATTGAAATCTGTTTTGCAGGTAATTTAAATCTTAAATACGTATATCTTTTTGACATGTAAAATCACCTCCAGGAAACGGAGGAGTATTTAGTGTAGATATCTAGGGGTTTAGGTGCAGGAACAGCTTTCGCTGGAACAACAGGCTTCATGTAAACTATACCTGGAACAGCCATACCACTGATCATTTGCTTAGCTTTTTCGATGGCAACTTCCTCTAAAAGCTCCTCTAATCTACCATACTTTAATGCTCCAGTAGGGCATGCTTCAACACATGCTGGTAATTTACCTGCTCTAACTCTGTCAATGCAGAAATCGCATTTAACAATGGTTTTACTTTCAATGTTGTATCTTGGATGCCCGAAGGGACATGCTAAGGTGCACATAAGGCATCCTATGCATTTTTCAGGAGTTAAAATAACGAATCCTTCGTCTGTTCTGCTTAAGGCCTTGGTTGGGCAAACGTTAATGCATGGTGCATCTTTACAATGCTGGCATCTCATAGGGACATTAAATACATCAGCAACTAAGACCCTAATTCTAGGTTTAGGCATGGGTTTTTCCATAGGTGCCTTGTAGACTTCCTTACTAAGTGAATGTTCTACCGCGCAGGCTATTTCGCAGCTCTTACATCCCATGCATTTTTCAGGATCTATGAAGATAACGTTTTTCTCAAGCATTTCTGGAGATATTTTTACAGCTTCAGTAGCTATATTAGAACACCTCCTGCACTTTACTTTCGATAATAATTTAAGTTTTCCATTAATAATAAAGTGACCGTGTTCAAAATATGGAATTCGAAATTAAATGTCGTGTTCTATATCTGAATCCTGCTTAACATTACGGCGTCATCCGAGCTTAAATCTCATAATACCTTTTTCGCTGTATAGACTTTCCGAAACTATGTCTCTTATTTCCTTATACATCTTAAGTATTCTCCTAGCTTCATCTGTAAGAACTGTAGCACCTTTTTCTCTTCCACCTTTCTTGGAGACTAGGAGTTTTACTCCGAGATCTTTTTCTATCTTCCTTACCTTCTCAATGTATGTTGATGGCGGGAAACCCATTATTGAACATGCTGCTCTAAGAGAGTTTACATGGGAAATAACCTCTAAGAGGCTAAGTATTTCTGAAGGAATTTCTTTACCATCAGGAGTAACCAACGATATTTCAATTTTAGGAATAAGTTCAAATTTTCTACATCTAATGGGGCACTTTGAAAATATGAGACTACGTAGTGTGTTAGAACTTATATTTTCATTTTCTATTTGAAAGGTTTGCAAAGGGCATTTACTAATTCTACCATAGGGGTCTATGAAGAGCTTTCTACATTCACCATTGAGAGGTTTAGCTAATAATATGACAGGATAGTTTCCTATGAATGCTACAGATGCCATATATCCATAAAGCATTCCATAGCTAAATCCAACAGTATAACCCTTCTTAGCAAATACGGGTTTAAGATCTAATGTTAGAGTTGTTGAATATGGAATTTCACCTATTCTAATTTTTAAGCCATATTCCTTACCCATATTTACAAGCGATAATATAGTGTTCATGTTTATTATGTGGAAGCCTATAGCAATGTATAATGAAATGTTAATGAAGCCTTGGCTTAAAATGATTTTTAAGTTTTCCTCGTTTACTTTGAAATCTTCAGGTGTTGTAGCTACTAGTACGAGTTCATCTATTTTCTCTAAAATTTTCTTATTACGCACTTTATTTATGGAATGTATTGGCATAAATAAATACATTTTTCTCGTAATTCCTTTTAAAAGAGAAATTATGTCTAATATCTTAGGATTATTTAAAGGATTAGGACATAAAATCACGGTTTCATCAAAAGTGAACTCTTTCAACTGCAGTACAACATTGTTAATTATTGTTACTGGAAGAGTGAATCCACTTACCCTACCTTCCCTCCATAAGCATCCATAACAGTTTCCATCACAAAAGTCGGTAGCTCTTACTATTAGTGTTTTCCAAACCATACTATTTCATCCCTAATTACTCAAAATAAACTTCAAAGCCGCAGAAAGAATATCCAAGACCCCAACAATATATTTCCTTCGTAATATTCTTGCCTATAAGGGATTCTAAAGCCCCCTGTATTACTCCCGCTTCAAAATCGCACATAGGCATTCCAATATTCGGTATTCCATAGCAACTCATACATTCGTAAATATGTATTTTCATATTGTTAAAGGACTCGTCAACAATATCTAGTAAACCTATTCGTTGATTAATAAATACTTGAGGTAAATCATCTATGCTCCTTATAAGCCCTTTTTCAGCTAAATACTTACCTAAATTATAACCTGAGGCCCTCAACGTTATCGTCTTTAAAGATTTACTATAGTTTAACATACCGTAAATTATCATTCTATAAGTTCTAATATATTTAGAATCATTCTTATCTATTTTAGAGAAGAAAGGCCTGGTAACATTTGCTGTTATATATGCATGTATTTTGTTAAGCTTACTTTCTCTCCTATTGCTACTGTTCTTCTCACGTAAAGCTATATGTCTCCAACGTCTAATTGCCTCATATGCCCCGATAGTTTTAACTACTCCTGACAAAAGAATTCCTCACCACTAAAGTCTAAGTTTCACACATTTTTTAACACTTCTATTAGCTACCATTATATATTACTTCACATAGCTTCTCTTACTTTACTTATAAAGTTTGGAATAAGAAACCTTAGACCATGGAGAAATGACTAAAAATCATCGATGTATGTCGCTAAATAAGGTGTTTAAGCATATAGCCCATTTATTATGGCTTTACGTCAAGTAATATCTTATGTAAACTTCAAAGGGAGAGTTAGATATAGAGTAAATTATGTGATCTCTTTTGTTGCTTTATCTAAAAATTAATAGTAAGGGATTAGCCGTTATATTGTTTAATGTAGAAAGTGTAGCGTAATAAGCGTGTTAAAAAGAAGCTTAAAGTTTACGCGTGTTTTAGATTATTCCTCTTTTAGCTGCTTCGTGAGCTAATCTTAAAGCGATTTTCACAACTTCGGTTGCGCTTTTTCCGAAAACTACGATGCCTGGTTCTTTTCCCCAATCACCTAGATCATATGCTATTTGGGGAGGGGTTTTCCAGCGTTTTTAAATATTTCACTTGCAGCCCATTCCATGGTTTTTCCTTCAACTTGCTTTACCTCCTTTGGTTCTTTTCTTCTATCAAAGAAAGATACAGTATAACCTAGCTCCTTAGCTAATTCTACGAGCTCCTCATAATACCTTGAACCGCCATAGGAAGGTTCACCCACGGGAACAACTTTTCCAAACACGTGTGTTATTCTTCCCGGAATCCCAACTACATCGCCTATGTTTTTAGCGTTTTCTATGCACATAACTAAGTTTGTACGGACTTCTGGTATTAGCTTAAGGCTTTAAAATATAGAGTCTTTTTCTAAAAGTTTAAGCGCTTTCTTAACTTCTTTCACTACTTTCTCTCTTTCACTCATTATTTGATCCCTCTGAAGTATGCTTCCCAGAATGGATCCTTGGACACGGGTTTTAATTCAACTTTACTACCATCCTTTTTCACTAGTATTCTACCCTCCTTTAGCTCGGTTACTTCTCCTATTATGGCTGATTCAATGTCCTCTCTTTTCCAGGCTTTTCTAATTTCATCCGCATAATCAGGTTTTACAGTTGCTATGAGTGTTCCCTCACTTATTGAAATCATAGGATCTATTTTAAAGGCATCACATACTGCTTTCACTTCAGGTAGCACCGGTATTTTTTCCTCATAAATTCTGATTCCGACATTGGAGGCATAAGATTTTTCTCACGCTGCGTTGTATACGCCACCCTCTGTAGCGTCATGCATAGCAGTTACTCCTCCTACTTCAGCAGCTATTAAGGCATCTTTAACAACCGTCATATCCCATATTAATTTTTGTGCTCTTTTTAAAATAGAGCTTCCATAAATTCGCTCTATGGGTTCTGGATATTGAATAGCTAATGCAGCTGCGGCTTCTATTGCAGCTCCCTTAGTTATTAATACTAAGTCGCCTGGTTTAGCGCCTGTAGGGGTAACTAAGCGTTCTTTATCACCAATTCCAATTATGGTGGCTCCTCCATTGAGTAAATATGAAATACCTGGATATACCCCTGTATCACCACCGACTATTGCAATACCTAGCTTCTTAGCTTCATTAGATAATTGGCGCCATATTTTCTCAAGAACATTAGGATTAAAACCTGGAGGTATTAGCAAACATATGCTCATATATTTAGGGGGTATGCCCATTACGGTTACATCACTAGCCACTATGTGTACAATAGCAAAACCTAGGTAATTAAGTAGGACGGGAAGGCCAAAAGTGGGATCAGTCTTTACAACCATGATCTTCCCTTCTCCAAGATCTATTACTGCTGCATCTACGCCTATCATAGGCCCTAATATTACGTTTTATTTTTAGCTCCAAAATTACTCCTTATTACTTGCTCGAAGAATTCTATACCTATTTTTCCTATAGGAGGAAGTCTTTTTTCGTTCACTAAGAATTCCCCACTATACAATAACCGAGTTATATATTAAATTTTATACTTCATATATTGTTTTTATATGGCTTTTGATATGTTGGTAGATATTAGGTATTTTTTACATTCTTTTTAGAGCCTTTCTTAGAGCTCGATGTACAGCTTTTTTAATTTCTAAACCAGCTATATGTAGTGGTGTATCGTTTAAGTAAGGATCACGATCCATTGTTGCTAAGCATGGATAATAGTGTAGAAGGAGCCCTGCTTGAACTATTGAGTCTTTTACTTTAACTCCTACTAGCTTTTCTGCTACGTAGTACGTTGAACCACATGGAGCACTGCGTTTTACTGAGACTTTCGCTATGGTGTCGCCGCTTATTTCAATCTCAAGTTCGGGTCTTCCAAAGAATTTAGCGAATTCATCAATGAAAGGATCTCCTACAGAGTCAAGAGTGCAGAAAGGACGGGCGAAAACACATGTTACTCCTTCCCTCCTAAGCTCCTCTCTTACCTGAGCCTCCATACCAAGTCCAGGGCTCCACTTAGGATTATCTATGGCTACTATTACCGATGAAGCTCCCGTTCTCTTAGCTATTGTCGGTAGTAAAAGTATTGCCGGTTGATCTTCACATAACGATAACAGTAAGTTACATTTCGTTAATCCTTCAATGTGAACTGATTCAGGTTCATCCAGAGCTTGCTCGAAATCAACTCTCGGAACATGGGCTATGTTAACAGTCCATTGAGAAGACCCCTTGTTCTTTAAAGTTTCAGCTATTCTATCACCAAATAATCCTTGAGAAAGAGCAAGTATTTTCAACTTAACCACTCCTATGCCATAAAAATTTAAAGGTTCGTAAATTATTAAGTTAACGGTGTTTAAATAAGAGGGAAATTAAGGTATGTGTGAATTTAAAGTTACTATAGAAAATGGCCAGCAAATACTTGCTGAAAACATAGTTAAGGCATCTTATGAGGGAAACAAGCTTAAACTCGTAAATGTTTTAGGTGAAACTGTTATGTTAGAAAATGCTATAATAAGCGAAATCGACGTTAGTAAAGAGGAAATGAAAATTCTGAAACATCCTCTCCTTGGAGCAACATTAATGTTCCTTACAGTATTTTTAAGTTGCCAAAACAAAACTACCTATGATCCTTTAGTTGAAGAGTTATGGAATAGAGTAAAATCCTTAGGTGAGTTAATGTTAAGAGAGTTATGGGCTAAATACAGAGGTGCCAGGAAATGACGTTTACAGTAGCTGTTACTGGTAAAGGTGGAACAGGAAAAACAATGCTAACAGCATTACTAATAATTCATTTGTTAAGGAAAACAAATGGTAAAATAAAAATTTTAGGGGTAGATGCCGATCCGAATCAGAACTTAGATAAAGTGTTAGGAGCTAAAGTCGATAAAACAGTAGGTGATTTACGCGAAGAATTACTAAACATTAAGGATAAATTACCTTCAGGTATTTCGAAGGAACAATATTTTGAATACATGGTTCGAAACATAATTTACGAAGGAGAGTATTTTGACTTATTAGTCATGGGAAGACCTGAAGGTCCTGGATGCTATTGTTACGTTAACCATTTACTCAGAGCAATTCTAGATAGACTTTCAGAGGAGTATGATGTAGTTATAATGGATACGGAGGCTGGGCTTGAACATTTAAGCCGTAGAACAACACGGGACGTTGATGCTTTAGTCATAATAACGGATCCTACGGCTAGAGGAATAATTACTGCTGAGAGAATAAGAAAGCTTGTTATGGAGTTAGAAACCAAGGTTCACAAAATATATGCAGTAGGAAATAGGATAACATCTACTAATGCAGGGAGAATAGAGGAGGAACTTAAAAAACGTGGTTTCGAGGTATTAGGGCTAATACCTGAGGATCCCTATGTTCAAAAACTTGATTTGGAAGGGAAGCCTTTCACCGATTTACCTGAAAATTCTCCAGCTTATCAAGCTGTAGAGAAGATAGCCGATAAGCTTTTCTCGCGTTTAATAAATACTGCATAGTGGTGATTAAATATGAGCCGTTGGTCCAGCAGAATAGTTGAGGTAAAAATAGGTGCTACTAAAACTGAAGGTGGAAGTAGAGATAAAGTAATAGTAGTTGGAGGGGAGAGCGATTTACCTCTATTCGGTTCGAGTGAAGATCTACCGCATCCACCAGTTATTTCAATGGATGTTTTTGATTGCAAAATACCATTACCTAGGGTTCTAAAGGAGCCTTTTTCCGAAGTTTTAGAAGACCCTGCTGAATGGGCTAAGCTATGCGTTAATAAGTACGGGGCTGATCTCATAAGCCTCCACTTAGTAAGCACTGATCCTAATGTGCTAGATAGGAGCCCTAAGGAGGCCGCTAAGACTGTAGAAGAAGTTTTACAGGCAGTTAAAGTACCTCTTATAATAGGTGGTTCAGGAAATCCTGAAAAAGACCCTAAGGTTTTCGAAGAAGTAGCAAAAGTAGCTGAAGGTGAGAGATGCCTACTGGCTTCAGCTACTCTTGACGTTTATAAGGAAATAGCTGCGGCTGCTCTCGCATATGGGCATAGTGTTGTAGCATTTACGCCTGTTGATGTTAACTTAGCAAAACATCTTAACAGAATGCTTATGAGCATAGGTCTTCCACCTAATCGAATAGTTATGGATCCAACGGCAGCATCTCTCGGATATGGTCATGAATATAGCTTTTCAGTTATTGAAAGAATAAGGTTAGGTGGTCTTCAAGGGGACAAAGACCTTCAAATGCCTATACTTGTAGGTGTAACTAATGCGTGGGGTGCTAGAGAGGCGTGGTTAAAAGACCCATCATTAGGTCCTAGAGAATATAGAGGACCCATATGGGAAGCCGTGACCGGGGTAACATACTTACTTGCAGGAGCCGATGTACTAATGATGATGCACCCTATTGCGGTAAGTTTGGTTAAACGCGTAATTAACAATGTTTTTCGAGGTGAAAAAATACCTACAAAAGAAGTTCATGAGTGGTTAAAGGAGGCGATTTAAATGAGGACCTTAACCCCCATGCAAATATACATGCTATTACCTAAAACAAACTGTGGTGAATGCGGATTTCCAACATGTCTTTCCTTCGCATTCAATGTTGCTTCAGGTAAGGCTAACATATTCGCATGCCCCTACTTAAGTGAGGAAGCCAAGCGTAAATTAAGTGAAGCATTAGCTCCGCCTATAAAGCTTGTTACAATTGGGGTAGGTGAGGCTGCTGTTAAAGTAGGCGGAGAAAAGGTAATGCATAGGCATGAAGATAAATTCTATAATCCTACTGCAATGGCGTTTGCTGTTAGCGACACTCTTAGCGATGAAGAATTAAAGGAGCAAGTAAAAACCATAGAAAACACTAGATTCGAACGTTTAGAGGAGGTTTTAAAGCCTGATCTTATAGCCTTAAAAGGGACTTCCGGGGATCCTAAGCGTTTTGCTCAAGCTGCAAAAGTTACTGTAGAGAATACTTCACTCCCACTTATACTTTGCAGCTTTAACTCCGAAGTTATAGAAAGTGGTCTTAAAATATGTGGCTCTAAAAGACCACTAATATATGCTGCCAACAAAGATAACTTGGAAGTTATGGCTGAATTAGCTGTGAAATATAAGTGTCCACTTACAATTCGTGAACCTAAAAACCTTGATGCCTTAGCTGAACTGGTTAAGAAAGCCAAAGACATAGGTGTTGAAGACATTATTTTAGACGTTGGTTTTAAAGATTTAAAAGAAACCTTAAGAAAGTTGGTGACGATAAGGCGTTTAGCTATAGAAGAAGGAGCTCGAGAATACGGTTACCCGTCAATAGCCTTTCCAAGTTTAGCGGTTTTCAAATCGGATTCCTTAGCAGATTTCTGGGAAGTAACTGTTGCAGCGTCTTTGCTTGTAAGATATGCTAGTATTGTTGTTTTAAGCGGAACTAAGCCTTGGAGAATACTGCCTTTACTAGTGCTTAGACAAGGAATATTTAGAGACCCAAGGATTCATCCACGTGTTAAGCCGGGACTCTACGCTATAGGCAGTGTAAGCGAAAATTCGCCATGCCTAGTGACATCTAACTATGCACTTACGTACTTTACGGTTAAATCAGATATTGAAGCGTCGAAAGTACCATCTTATCTCCTAGTAATAGATACTGAAGGGCTTTCAGTAGCTTCATCTGTTGCTGGAGGAAAGTTTACTGCTGAGAAAATAGCTGAAGCAATTAAAGAGTATAAAGTTGAAGAGAAAGTTAAACATAGAACCATAATAATACCTGGATTAGCTGCAAGAATCAGTGGTAAACTGGAGGAACTAACTAATTGGAAAGTTATTGTAGGACCTAGAGACTCGTCAGAGTTAAGAACATTTCTCAGAAAAATCTTTCCATAAACACAATTTTATCATAAATATTGGGAAAGAAGTTTAAGAGGGAATTGTTTAAAGGAAAAGACGCAAAGTAGCTATTTTCTAAAATATGTTTTAAGAAATACTTAAAAAACCTATTTCTGAGATTTAGAGGTGGTAAGGAAAATAAAATGAGAGATGAAATTCTATGGCAGAGGAAATAATTAAGCTTGTATTAAGTGGTTTTAAAAAAGCCCTTGAATTAACTAAAAAACTCACAAATGATGCAATAAAGGAATTAGGAAGTGAGCGATCCGTTGAAGTTTTAGACACAGCATACAATGTTCCGGCATACTACATCCTTACAGGGAAGAAAATAGAGAAATTAGGAGACATACCTAAGATTCTTAACGAACTCGAAGAATCCATTTATAGAAAACATGTTCTTCAGAAAATATATTTAGATAAAGGAGCAACAATTGAAGATGCACTAGAGGCAGGATTGGCGACATTAATTCTCGCCGACATTATTGAAGTCATAAAATATGTTAAAACACCAAAACCATATAAAGCTCCATTCGTTGGCTTCATAAACGATTCCCAAATAAGAGGCTTAGGAGTTTCATTAGTAAGCGGGAAAATCCCAGGAATAACAGTTATCATAGGAAAAGCGCCAAATACTGAAGTAGCTGGTAAAATCGGAAAAGAGCTTCAAACACTTGGAATGTTAGGCCTACTAATTGGCCCAATAGTTGAGCAAATGCAAGAAGCTGGAGTTAAAGTAGGCTTCGAATATAACCTTGTTCCCCTAGGTGATACAATAACTTCTGCAGCACATGCCGCCAACCTAGCTTTAAGAGTACCAGTAATTTTCGGAGGCTTAAAGCCAGGAGATAAAGAAAAAATAAGAGCATATATTAAAGAGAGAGTTCCAGCATTCATTATAGCTCTTGGACCTTTAGATGACGTAACTGTTGCTGCAGGAGCAGGCGTTATGGCTCTTGGACTTCCCGTACTAACGGACCAACCTGTTCCAGAAATTCCTAACGCCCTAATTCCTGTTAAGCCCGAAGAAGCTATATCAAAGGGTTGTGAGCTACGTAACATAAAAATTAAGCCAGTGAAGCTTGACATCCCAATAGCATATGGTCCAGTATTTGAAGGTAAGGCAATAAGAAAACATGATATGTATGTTGAGTTTGGAGGAGGAAGATCGCCAGCATTTGAAGTAGTAATGATGAAGCCCCTTGATGAAGTTGAGGATGGTAAAATAGAGGTAATAGGGCCAGAAATAGATGAAATGAAAGAAGGCAAAGCCCATCCACTGGGTATTGTAGTATACGTAGCCGGAAAGAAAATGAAGAAGGACTATGAGCCCATAATCGAAAGGAGAATACATGAATACATAAATTACGGTGAAGAAACATGGCATATAGGTAGTAGAGATATATGCTGGATTAGAATAAGTAAGGAGGGATATAGGAAAGGATTCAAAATAAGACACTTCGGCGTAATTCTCTATACAATGATTAAGAAAGACTTTTCAGCCATAGTTGACAAGGTTCAAGTAAAACTAATTACAGACAGAGACGAAGTTCTTAAAGCACATGAAGAAGCACGAAAACTTTATGCTGAAAGAGATGCTAGAATCGCAGCTTTAACTGATGAAGATGTAGGCGTCTTCTATTCATGCACACTATGCCAGTCTTTCGCCCCTAACCACGTATGCATCATAACACCTGAGAGACCTGGTCTTTGCGGTGCAGTATCTTACTTAGACGCTAAAGCTAGTCATGAACTTCAACCCGAAGGACCTAACCAACCAGTACCAAAAGGTAAATGCCTTGACCCTGTAAGAGGCGAGTGGGAAGGCGTAAATAAATTCGTCTACGAAGCCTCTCATCACGCAACAAAGAGATACCATCTATACAGTGCTCTTACATACCCTGTAACTAGCTGCGGATGCTTCGAATGTGTTCTCGTAGCCTCCTTCGAAACTAATGGCTTCATAATAATTCCAAGAGAATATGTTGGTGATAACCCAACAGGACTAAAATTCAGCACACTTGCAGGCATGATAGGTGGAGGGAAGCAAGCACCGGGAACTGTAGGAATATCTAAACGCTACATAGTTTCACGAAAGTTCTTCAAAGCAGATGGCGGAATTAAGCGTGTTGTTTGGATGCCGAAGTCGCTTAAAGAAGAGCTTAAGGAGGACCTAATAAGACGCGGTAAAGAAGAAGGAGTACCGGATCTCTACGATAAAATAGCTGACGAAACTGTTGCAAAAACAATGGACGAGCTTCTCGAATACCTTAAGAAAGTAGATCACCCAGCACTTAAAATGACGCCGTTAGAGAAGCTAATGACTCCCATGACTTAAAAATAGTTTCTATTTTATTCTTTCACATTTTGAAGCACAGCTTAGAAGGTTTAATTAGATAACAGAAGTATTTATGCGGATAATTTAGTAGTATAGATAAAAACAATCTGTTACTTAAATGATTTTTATTCCTTATCATTCATTATTTTCAGTTTAACTAAGTGTGTAGCACATGATATGCATGGATCATATGCTCTAACTATTGTCTCCAGTTTTTGCCCTATTCTTGACAGCTCTACACCTTTTGAAAGTAAGTTGTTGGCTACTTGGAATAGCTCCTTTTCCAGCGACGGAATGTTTTGCTGAGTTGCCACTATGAGATTTACTCTTTTTATAACTCCTTCGTCATCCACTTCATAGTGGTGGATAAGTACTCCCCTTGGCGCTTCTACTACTCCTACCCCTACTCCAGCTTTAGGCTTTACTTGAGCTCTAATGTCTTTGCTAAGTATCTGATTATCTTCAAGCAGTTCTAACGCTTTTTCAATAGAAGCTATAAGTTCAACAGCTCTAGCTAAATTGTAAGCCCCAACATTGTGGGATGGTCTACCAATAATGCTTCTCAACTTAGCAAGGTATTTGTCTGCAATTGGTGTTCCAAATTTTTCCGCTAAATTTATTCTAGCAAGTGTTCCAACTCTATATTTCTCACCATTAATTCTAAGATAGGGATGTTTAACGAAAGAATATGGGAGGGCATCTTCAGCGATGCAGTCTACGTAGCGTGAACCATCAAATACATCAACTATTTCACCTTCAGGATTCATTATGTGAAGTTTAGCATCATACGTTTCATGAAAGCTGTTTCTCACTAAACCCATATAGTATGTTGGGTCTTCAGGATACACGTTAAGAAGCTCGTATTTTTCGTATAGATCGAAAATAAAGTCTACTAACTCTATTGCAGTCTTTAACACTTCCTTTCCTTTTTTCAGTAAAAATTCCCTAGCTTCAGCAGAAAGAGGCTTCGACATTCCACCAGGCACTATACTGGATGGATGTATTGGTCTGCCACCTATAACCTCCGTAACTTCTTGACCAAATTTACGGATAAATATTGCTTTCTTACATAGCTGGGGATATTTTTTAGCTAGACCTACAACACCCTCCCCTGGGCATAGAATATCAGGCAGTGCGAGAAAAGCTAAATGCAGCATATGACTGTGAATATATCCTCCTGCATGTAGTAGTCTTCTCAATTTTATTGCAGTTTCAGGAGGACTAATGTCCCAAGCATTTTCTAATGCTTTAACAGAAGCTAGTCCATGCGCTACATAGCAAATTCCACATATTCTTTCAGCTATTCTTATAGCTTCTTCAACGGGTTTTCCTTCCATAAATTTCTCGAATAACCTGGGAGGCTCTATAATATTTACTTGAACATTTCTAACCTTATTTTTCTCAATAACTAACGTAATAGCCATATGTCCCTCTATTCTAGTAACAGGCTCTATTCGCACCATCATTTCTTTTCCACCAACCTTTTCCTAATTAAATCCTCAATAATTGAGCTAGCAAAAGAGTATCGATAAAAGTACGCGCTATGACGCTTAAGGCTGAACTCCTTGATGTTCTCGTAAGCTAATGTGATTAAGGCGTTTAAAATGGAAGCCCCTTGATCTAATGCTTTAGGGGCAGGACCTCTACATCCATCACATGGGATTCCTGCGTGGGGACATTTAGCTCCACATCCTGCTCTAGTTACTGAGCCCATGCAGAAGTACCCTTGCTCTAAAAGGCAAGTGTTAGGTTCAGGAGGCTCATATATTCTCCTTAGCCTTTTAGGTTTCTTTTTGGGAGGCCCTAGCTTGCACTCATCACATACTGTTTTGGTAGGTTGTGACGGTATTTCGCCTTTTAGAAGTGAAACCAAAGCATCCTTAATTTCCTTAGATTCAGGTGGACATCCGGGAATTTGGAAATCTACTTTGACATATCTCGAAATAGGAGCTACCCTTATAACAGTTGGCACATTTTCATGAGGTATTACACCTTTAATCGTAGTTGGTGTTTCTCTATATACGTAATTCAGTGATAAAGTAAGGTCGTATAGATTCGATAATCCAGGGATTCCTCCAAAGCAAGCACATGACCCCATAGCCACTAAAATTTTGGCTTTACTTCTAGCTTCTTTTAAAAGCTCTATGTCGTGAGTTGTCCTCACCCCTCCCTCTATGAGCGCTATATCTATGTCGTATGGGATATCTTTTCTATCAACAGTCATGTATGAGTGGGCAAGATTCACTTGGTTCAATAGTTGAAGTAATTCCTCATGTATATCTAAAAATGCTATGTGGCAGCCTCCATCAGACATTAAGCTAATGATAGCTATTTTCTTCATTATTACCCCTCCTTAAGCTTTAAAGGGTTTGGTCCTAATTTCCTAATTCTTTCAGTAAATTCTTTCATGTAATTAACTAATTTATTTAAATTGCATGACCCAACAAGGTACATTTCTAATCTATCGCTATTGAGCCCCATGATATTAAGCATTTCCTTTAACTGTTTTACTCTATGTATAGCCCTTAAATTTCCATCTATGTAATGGCATCCTCCTTCTAAGCATCCGAAAATTAATACTCCATCAGCACCATTATTGAAAGCCTGTAGTATATGTAAGGGACTAACTCTACCTGAGCATGGAACCTTAATTATTCTAATGTTTGATGGGTAACTAGTTTTACTTATTCCAGCTACGTCTGCAACTCCGTATGCTGACCAGCGACAGAGAAACGCTATTATTGTGGGCTTAAATTCCTTCACCCTTTCAACACCCCCATAATAGTTGCGCTTGTTTGCTCATCTCTATAGTTTCTTAACTGCATGGCGCCTGCGGGACATTCTGCAGCGCAAATTCCACATTCCCTACACATGGTCTCTATAACTTTAGATATTCCCTGTGATGACACTTTAACAGCATTAAACGGACATGACATTTCACATACTCTACATCCTATACAATAGTTTTCGTTAACTATAGCTTTAGTTAAATACGTTTTTATGTTACCTCCCGCTAATGACATAGCTACTTTAGAGGAGGCTGCAATTGCTTGATTCACAGCTTCAGCTATGTAAACAGGTCCCTGTGCAGCACCGCAGAGAAATATGCCATTAACATTAGTTTCTATTGGGGCTAATTTCGGATGAGCTGCTACGAAGAAGCCGTCTTGTCTAAGATTTATGTTTAAAACTTCAGCTAATTCCCTTATGCCATTTGAAGGAGTAAAGCCGCAAGAGAGCACTAGTAAGTCTGCAAGCAACTTCATTCTTTTTCCATAAGATTCCAACTCTATTTCGAACATTCCAGATTCAGGGTTTCGAACAACACTAAGTACTTCTCCTTTAACAAACCTTACTCCTAATTCTTCACAGCTAGTATAATATTTTTCATAGTTCTTTCCAGCAACTCTAATGTCTTTATAAACAATTGTTACTTCAACTTCCGGGTACAGCTCCTTTATATTTCTAGCATGCTTTAAAGCTATAGTACAACATATATTAGAGCAGTATGGGTTTGTTTTTTGGTCTCTTGATCCTACGCATTGTATCATAACTATTTTTGATGGGGGTTTCCCATCAGAAACCCTAACCAACCTACCACCAGTAGGGCCGCTTGGATCAAGCATTCTAGCTAGCATTAACTGCGTAATTACGTCAGGGTAGGTGTCATAACCGTAAATGCCCTTAGGTTCGAATTCTTTAAAACCTGTAGCAACAATAATAGCTCCCACGTTTAGCTCTATCCTCTGAGGCTTTTCATCAAGATTTATGGCGTTAAACGGACATACTTTCACGCATTCTCCGCATCTATTACAATGGTTTTCATCTATTATGTATGTACGAGGTACCACATGAGGAGAAGGCAAGTATATAGCTTTTCTAGTTGAAAGCCCTAAATCGAATTCATTAGGCACCTCTATTGGACATACTTCTTCACATATTCCACAGGCTACGCATTTTTCCTCATTAACGTATTTAGGATTCTTTTTAATAATAACCCTGAAGTTTCCTATGAAGCCTTCAACGTTTTCTACAATGGACTTTGTGAACACCTTTATTCGTGGATGTGTTAGCACCATTTGAACATATTTGAATAGGCATTTACGGTGTCTTTCAAGAACATAGGGTACCATGCATACTCCGCAGTCTTCTGTTGGAAAAACTGTTCCAAGCTGTAATACTTTACCTCCTAGTGTAGCGTTCTTTTCAACTAAGTAAACTTGGAAACCGTATTCTGCAAGTTTAAGTGCCGCAGTTATGCCAGCTATTCCGCCACCTATCACTAGTACTGAAAAGCTAGCTGGAACAGATATTTCCTTTATTTCCTCTAAAGTTGATGCTCTTAATACTGCTGCTTTAAGCAAGTGCTTAGCTTTCTCTGCAGCTCCTTCAGGATCGTTAGGATGAACCCAAGCACATTGCTCTCTTATATTAGCTATTTCGAGAAGGAACGGGTTAAGACCTGCTTTCTCTAGCACTCTTCTAAAAGTGATTTCGTGTAGTCTTGGAGAACAAGCAGCTATTACTATGCGATTTAACTTGTGCTTCTCTATTGCATCTTTAAGGAATTCCTGGCCTTCTTTAAAACATAAGAAGTCGTGTTCGGCAGCATAGACTACTTCAGGTAAGTTTTCAGCATATTCCTTTAGAGACTTCGTGTCTATTACTTTTGCTATTTCAGTTCCACATCGGCATATGAAAACTCCTATCCTACTATTTACTCCCATCTTATCACCTGCTTAGAAGCCTTGCTGCTAATTTATTTGAGGCTTCAAGAAATCTTTCCACCATAGTTGCAGAAAGATTAACTATTTCGACTTTATCAGGGACTAAACCTATTTCCTCAAGTACTTTTTTAATAAGCTCAACTTTCCTTTTAGCTATTCTAGCTCCTTGTTCGAAATGGCATCTTTCTAAAGGACAGCCAACTAAGAGGATGCCATCTGCTCCATAGTTAAGTGCTGCGAGAATGTGGCTTACTGAAAGAAATCCGAGGCAAGGAACAAATATTGGCACAGCTTCAGATAAGTACTTTTTACGGTAAAAACCTATGGAATCCATTAGAGTATGTGCACATTCTTCACAACATAATGTGATAATTACCTTCTTCTTTAAGGACTTTGCCTCATTAATAACTGCCTCAATTTGTTTCAACATTAACTCATTAGTGTTGTTAACTATGTTAAGTGCGTTATTAGGACATATGCTAGCACATGTTCCACAACCTTGACATAATAGTTCATCCACTAAGGGACCTTTTTCCGTAAGCGTTAAAGCATTATATGGGCAAGAAATTGTACAAAGACCGCAACGGGCACATAACTCCTCATCTAAAACTGGCGGTGAAAGCTTTTTCTCTAAATACTGACTCACATGGAATGCTGCTAACATAGCAGCTGCACTCGCTTGCACTAAGGTCTCAGGAATATTTTTAGGACCTTGACAAGCACCACATATGAAAATGCCTGGTACTTTAGTTTCCACATTACTAACTTTCTCATCTAATTCTTTAAAGAACCCGTATTCGTCAAGCTCTATTCCTAAAATTTTAGCTAGTTTCTTAGAGCTTTTTTTAGGCACAATAGCGCATGATAGCACTACTAAGTCAGCAGATATTGAACAAATGTTTCCTAATGGATCCCGGTACTCTACAGCTAAACTACCTGGTTTATCTTCATAAACCCTTATTACTTCACCTTTAATGAATTTAATACCATATTTGTCTCTAGCTTGAACATAGAATTCTTCAAGTCTCCCATAAGCCCTTACATCTTTATACAATATTGTGATTTCGGCTTTCGGGTTATGTTCAGTCTTTATTAGTATAGAGTTTTTAATTGCCTCCATGCAGCAGTATCTTGAGCAGTATGGGTTTGTTTTTTGGTCTCTTGATCCTACGCATTGTATCATAACTATTTTTGATGGGGGTTTCCCATCAGAAACCCTAACCAACCTACCACCAGTAGGGCCTAGAGGATCTAAAAGTTTCTCCAGTTGCAACTGTGTTATAACGTCTTTATACTTACCATAACCATACTGTGGAAGTGATGATGGATCGTATTCTTCAAGTCCTGTAGCAACAATTATAGCTCCGACTTCTAGCTCTAGCTCTTCAGGTTTTTGGTTAAAATCTATGGCATCATAGGGGCAAACTTCTTCACAAATATTACATGAGCCTTCAGTAAAGTGGAGGCATTGTGAAGAATCTATGGTGTATTTAAAGGGTATAGCTTGTGGGAAAGGCATGTAAATTGCTTTACGCCAGCTTAAACCTTTATTCCACTCGTTAGGAACTATTTTAGGGCATTTTTCAGCGCAAATTCCACAGCCAGTGCATTTATCATAGTTAACATATCTAGGCTTTTTCAGCACTTTAACCTTAAAACCCCAGGGATAGCGTTTAACCTCTTTAACCTCACAATAGGTTAATAGCTCAATGTTGGGATTTGCAATAACCTCAGCCATTTTAGAGCCTTTAACACAAATAGCGCAATCGCATTCATCTGTAGGGAATGTTCTATAAAGTAAAGCTGCTGTTCCTCCAATACTTGGACTTGACTCTACAAGATAAACTTTGAAGCCCTGATTAGCTAAATCCAATGATGCTTGAATGCCTGCTACTCCTCCACCTATAACTAAAATTGCCTCCTTTACCTTGAACCTTAGCTTCTTTACTGGCCTTAGCTCTTTAGTCCTCTCTAATGCAGCTACTATCATAAGCTTCGCTTTATCGGTTGCTTCTCTCCTGCCATTGCATACCCATGCGCACTGTTCTCTTATATTTACAAACTCTACTAATCCTGCTAAGTCAACACCTAAGTTGTTAGCTGCTTTTTCAAGCATAGGCATGCATATGTATTTAGAACACGCAACCACCAATAACGTTTTAGCTCCTGATTTAGCAAAGTCTTGAATAACTTTCTCAGACTCATAAGTGCAAAGGGCAGAATATTTTTTAACATTAACAACGTTTCTGCTATGTTTCACATAATTTTCAAGTTCGTTGAAGTCGATGTATTTCTCAAGAACCCCTCCGCAAGTACAGAAGGCAACATTTACGCTTATAGCTGTACACCTCGAAGGGGTCATTGTTCGGCATGCGAATAAAAGTTTTATACTACATTGTTTAATTTTATCACAACATAATAACTTTTTTCTCAAAAAGGTATGTTGCGAGGTCGTTAATGATTGATTGTTTTAAAGCAAAAACCTCTTGAATGGATTTTAGATGCAACAAAGAATTACAGTAAAATCTTAATTGTGGGATGCAATGGTTGCTCAGGAATATATCAGGTAGGGGGAGAGAAGCAGGTTGAAAGCTTAAAGATGTTTTTAGAAATGGCTTTCAAGCTTAAGCTTAAAAGAAATATTAAAATTGAATCATGTACTCTTCTAAGACAGTGTGATGGAGATCTTGTTGCATCCTCTCTTAGACCATTAATTAAAAACCTAGGTAAGCATGGAGCCTTGGTCTCACTAGCTTGTGGCGTAGGTGTTCAAACAATCTCTAACATTTTCCCGGAAATTACAGTAATTCCCGGATGTGATACGCTATTCATGGGTATGAGAACTAAGGAGTTAGGTGAATTTTACGAGCTCTGTAAAGCATGTGGAGACTGCATGCTCTTCGAAACAGGAGGAGTATGCCCAATAACTAGATGTTCGAAAGGTTTACTTAACGGGCCATGCGGAGGCATGCGTGAAGGTAAGTGTGAAGTAGATCCTACAAGAGACTGTGCGTGGGCTTTAATCTACGAGAGACTTAAAGCTCAAGGAAGATTAGACTTATTTTTAAAATTCCGTCCTCCACGAGATTATAGAGTAGTTGCAAGCCCGCGTACGTGGCGGGGTGAGTAGATACGAGGAAGGTCTATAGTAGGCTTATGAAGGAACTTTTGAGTGGAAAATTCGTTTACACCGCTGAAATAGAAGCCGGAAAAACAACTAACCTAGGGAAAATAGTTGAAAAAGGTAAAATGCTGAAAAACTATGTAACCGCAATAAACGTCACAGATAATCCAGGAGCATGCGCTCACATGAATCCTCTGATTCCATCATATATTATTCAGAGAGATGTAGGTGTAGAATCTGTTTACCAAATAACATGTAGAGACCGCAATAGGCTCGCTATAATTTCAGACATTCTAGCAGCTGCCGCTTTAGGTATAAAAAATGTTTTAGTAATAACAGGAGACCACGTAACCTTCGGCGATAATCCAGGAGCAAAACCTGTCTTCGACTTAGACTCAGCAACACTGGTGTTTCTTATTAGGAAAATGGTGGATGAAGGAGTCGATTTAGCAGGAAACAAAATTGAAGGTGAAGTTAGGTTTCATGTAGGTATAGCAGCTAACCCTAATGCAGTACCGCTCGAACTTGAAATACTTAAGATAGCACGTAAAGTGAAGTTAGGAATAGACTTCATTCAGACACAGTGCGTATTCGACATCGACTTAGCCAAGGAATTCCTTAAGGAGGTAAGAAAGTACAATATTCCAGTATTAATTGGAATATGCCCTGTAAGATCCGTTGGAATGATGAAATGGTATATTAAGGAGTGTCCGGGAGGAATTAAAATACCCTTAGATATTCAAGAAAGATTAAAAATTGCTAAAGAAAGGAAAGGGAAAAAAGGCGTACTAGAGGAAAGCATAGAGATTTCTGCGGAATTAATAAAGGAACTACGTAAAACTACAAGTGCTTCAGGAGTACATATAATGGCTATAGGATTTGAACATGTTATACCTGAAATAGTTAAGCGCTCAGCTTAATAAGTATTTTACATTAAGGAGAAAGTTAACAATGTTGAAGGCGTTTTAGCCATATATTTCTTTTAACATTTCGCTAAAGCGCTTATATAGATGCTCATATTGTTTTTGAAGGGAAACCTCTGGTTTTATAGCGACACAGTTTTTCATAACCTCTTCATGTAAGTGAGTAATCTCTTTATTGCTATGGGTTTTTAGACTTTTTAGAGCAATTAAAGTATTTCCTATGTGTGAAACATCGGGAATTCCGCAGTAAATTGTTTCTTTGTTGAGGATGTTAGCTAACATTCTCTGTACAGGCGTGAACTGTGCTATTTTACCGCCAATTATAACTCTATGGTAGGATACCCCGTTTTCTATTAAACCATCACTTATTCTTTTGAGTAAAAATAATGTACCCTCAATGGCTGCTTTAAAAACGTCTATGAAATCTATTTCCTGAGTTATACCTAAAATACTACCTCCAATAGTAGTTCGTAGAAGCGGTAGTCGTTCAGCATATATTATTGGAATGAATAGTAAACCTTTATTCTCTATTTTTTTACCTATTTCACTAAAGAGCCAAGTATAGAACTCTGTTTTACCAAGTTTTATGTTGAATAGGTTGCGTAAATAATCTAATACAATGCCAGCATTATTTATTCCTCCTCCACTAATCCATTTTCTATTGATGAAGTAGTACGTTTGAAACCTCATTAGATTTGGGCGGTCAATGACTGGTATATTTGTAACAGCTCTTAACATTGCACTGGTTCCTATATTAACTACTCCTAAGTTCCCCTTCTCAAGAGTTAAACCATAAATCATTGAGGCACTATCATATAGTCCCGTAATAACAGGAGTTTTACTATCTAAGCTTAGTTCTTTAGCAATACTCTCCTTTAACATAGCTACGTATGTTCCTTCAACAACGTTGGGAAGTTGTTCTTCGCTTACTCCGGCAATTTCTAATGTGAAATCATCCCATTTAAGATTATGAATGTTTAGTAATTGGTAAGTGCCTGAAGTTGTTGAAAAATCTGAAACTATTTCTCCTGAAAACATGTGCATAATAAAGGATTTTGCATCTAGAAAGTACCTAGTTTTTTCAAATAATTCTCTTTTATGCTTTTTAAACCATAATATTTTCGGCAATGCGTAAATATGTAGAACAGGGCATCCTGTACGTAAGTACAATTCATTTCTATAAGGTTCTAAAACTTTAAGTACTTCTACTGGTCTTTCATCAAGCCAAGTTATGATGTTTGTTAATGGCTTCGTATGTTTGTCCATATGAATTAATCCAAAAAGGTATACTGTAAAGGCTAGCGCATCAACTTTCCTGCTACTTAAATGCTTTATAGCCTTAATTAGTAAATTAAAAAGGATGTGAGGATTATGCTCATAAGCTTTTCTTTCGGGCTTTTCGGCAGGGACTTTTATATTAACTTGGTCAACTATTTTAATGGACTCGTTTGATACATTTACTCTCGCTATCTTTACATTTGTTGTTCCAACATCAATTGATATTATATTCAAAACGGTACACCGAATTAATATATTGTTTGCTCTAATTTATTTTGACATCTTCCTAGGGTTTCTTGGCATAACCACTACTCCATCTATTGGTTTGCCTTCTAAATAATTCTTTATTGCTTCAACCATAGCTTCATCCATTCCCTTTAAAGCTTCCCATGTGTATGCAGCTATGTGCGGTGTTATAATTATGTTCTTGTATCTTAAGAATGGGTGACTAGAATCTATTGGTTCGCCTTCAACAACATCCATTGCTACCGCAGCTACAATACCCTTTTCTATAGCTTCAGTTAATGCTTCACCATCTATTAGCTCTCCTCTAGCAGTATTAATTATGATTATTCCTTTCTTAGCTTCTGAAAGTATTTCCCTATTTATCATGTGATATGTTTCCGGAGTCAATACTGCATGTAAAGAAACTGCGTCACATACTGAAAACAGTTCTTTCAAACTTCTAACATATTTGTAGCCAAGTTTCTCTACTTTATCTTTAGGTATGTAGGGATCATACACTATAATTTTTGCTCCAAAACCTTTTGATAAAATTTCTGCTACTCGTGAACCTATATTTCCGAGACCTACTATCCCTACAGTCATGTTATTTAGCTCTTTACCTATGAACTTTGCTCTATCGCTCCATCTACCCTGTTTTACTGCAAAATACGCTTGAGGAATCATTCTTAAGGCAGATAATAATAATGCTACTGTATGTTCAGCTACAGCCTCTCTTTCTCTCCATCCTGGAACTCGAGCAACTATTACTCCATGTTCTTCAGCAGCTTTTAAATCAACATTGTCAACGCCTATACCATGTCTAATAATCATAACTACATCTTTATTATTTTCAAAAAACTCTTTTGAGTAATAAGGTGTTACACTTGCAATGATGAAATGGTAGCCTTCAAGTTTTTTAGCGAGATCCTTTCCCGAAATTTCCTTCGACACTTCTATGCAGCTTACTTCACCTATTTCTCTTAGCTGCTTTAATGCGTCAGTGTATTTTCCAAAAGATTTAGAGTTAACTATGGCTATCCTAACCACTATTTTAAACCTCCTCTATAACCTTTAAGTAATGCTTTACGAGCGTTCTTAACTTCTTCTTCTCTTTTTGTTCGAGGCCTCCAATAATTTTAAGCGGATAGCCAGCATTAATTCCTCTAATCTTTAAAATTTCCCTCATAACCTCTGGTGATTCTGTACTAAATTTCTTTGACATAGTTCTTATGCTATTGGCTATATTCTGCAGTTTTAACGCTTTTTCCACATCATTTTCTAAGAATGCTTTGTAAAGTTTTGCTGCAACTTCAGGAAAAGCATTCGATATTCCACATATGTGCGCATCGGCGCCTATGGAGAAAGTGTAATATATCATGGTGTCTCCGGCTCCTCCTATGAAGTATTTGTTCTTAAACTTAGATACGTATTCGAGAAGCTGTTCTGCAAGATAGCTTGTGTCTTTAATGCCTGCAACTGCAGGTACATTGCGCGTTATTTCCTCAAACACATTAGGGGTAATGTTGTATTTTAGCCTTCCAACGTTATTGTATATTATTATTTCTAAATCCGCCTTAGCTAAGTAATTAAAGTAGTTAATTAGCCCTTTTATTGACGGTTTATAATACACTGGACCTATAGAGCTTATTGCTTGGTAACCAAGATCTTTAGCATATTTGGCTAGTGAATATGCTGTTTCAGTATCTGCAGCGCCTACGTGAGGTAGTATTATTGTTTTACTTGGCACGAACTCTATAGCTTTCTCTAACATTTTCTTCCTAACTTTTTGGCTAAGCAGAAGCCCTTCTCCATAAGTTCCCATAATAAATAATCCACTAATTCCATTGCCTAGCTGGAACTCAATTAGCTCCCTTAAGCAATTCACGCATAAATCCCCATTCCTTGATAGTGGAGTTAAGATAGCAGTGATTATTCCTTTAACCTTCCAAACCAAAGCCAAACACCTAAGCCCGTATTTCTACTAATTAGTTTGATGAAGACATATAATAACAATACATAGGATATGTTACATTAGTGAATTTCTACAACAGTTGCTAATTATCTTAAATAAGCTTATAATGATGCCGATATTATTCCCCTCAATAGATAACTGGCTATGAGAAAATTTATTATAATGCAGTGTAAATAGAGTTAACGATAAGAGTTCGTTTGGGTGTATAGAATTTTAAGATTTCACGGTTTAACACCTATTTCAATAACTATAGTAGGGCATCATGAAAGTTTATTAGCTGATCTAAGTAAATACCTGAACAGACCACTTTATGTGGAAGTTTACAGGCACCCTATGGATTCAATGTATGTTGTCTTAGCTTATACTTCAGATCTCAGCCTCTGTGAATATTTTAAGAAAATTCGTAAAAGATACGAGTATAAAATAGTTAGTATTACATGTGAAAACACAGGTGATGCTTCATATTTTATAGCATTAAAATCTAAGTGTGAGTTTTACGAAATACTAGAAAAATATGGTGTCATAGTATTAATGCCCTATATTTTTAGGTGGGGAAGAAGATTTTTTAACGCGCTTATTGATGAAGCAGTGCTAAAGAGCTTCTTAAAGGAACTATACGATCGTTATGGGAAAAAGAATGTTTACTTTGAGAAAACAAAGACTATAGATGTAACTAAAAAGCTATATTCGAATGTGAATATTTTAGAAAAATGTTTAAAGAAACTGACACCTAATGAAGTTAGAGTATTGAGACTAGCGCTTAAGAGAGGGTACTTTAACATACCCAGAGGAAGTACCTTAGAGCATCTAGGCTTAGAACTTAATTTATCTAAAGTTACTGTGGAAACACATCTTAGAAAAGCATTGAAGAAAATAATTGAAAGTATTGAAGAAGGCAACATGTTATAGCAAATACGGTTATTTACGCACTTAAATATTATTTCATTTTTAATTAACCTGATTCTACATACCCTTCTTCACAGCAGCCTCATGTAGCTTAGTCTTATTTTCAAAGTTAAACATAAAATTTATCTTTAGCATTTACTCGGATAAGTTAACTAACATTTTCAATATAATACTTATCTACTTGCTTCGTTTAAAGGATTTCACGGTGAAATAATGGATCTTAAAGGGAAAGTAGCATTAGTTACTGGAAGTAGTCGTGGAATAGGTAGAGCAATAGCTTTAAGACTCGCTGATTACGGCGCAAAAGTTGTTGTTTTTGCTAGAAGCGCTAAAGATCTTGAAGAGGTAGTAAAGGAAATTAAGGCTAAAGGTACTGAAGGTTTAGCTATTGCTGGTGATGCTACTAAAAAAGAAGATGCTGAAAGAGCAGTAAAGGAAACTGTAGAGAAATTTGGAAAAATAGATGTTTTAGTAAATAATGTAGGTGCTTATCCAAGGCATGGATTTCTAGAAATGACCGAGGAAGATTGGGACTATGTAATGAACATAAATGTTAAAAGCGCTTTTTACTTTACGAAAGCAGCTGTACCATACATGGTTAAGCGGAAATATGGTAGAATAATCAATATATCCTCTATTGCCGGAGTGTACCATGGACTGCCTAGATTAGTACATTACACAACAGCTAAAGCTGCACTTGTAGGTTTCACTAAAGGATTAGCTGTAGAACTTGCCCCTTACGGAATAACGGTAAATGCTGTAGCCCCAGGTCCTATAAAAACACCCGGCGTCGAAACTATATGGCCTAAACTGCTTAAAGAAGTACAAGCACTAGTTACACCTTTAAAAAGATTTGGCCAACCTGAAGAAATAGGTAGTCTTGTAGCTTTTCTAGCAAGTGATGAAGCAAGCTACATTACTGGAGCCGTTATAGTTATTGATGGCGGTTTAACTCTTGTTAACGCACGTGAACCAGCTATGGAAATCGTAGAAATATACTGTAAAAAGCTAGCTAATCTTTAACATAACAATATTTTTTATGTTAGAAACTGTGAAGTATCATTATAATACAGAATTTAACTAGCAAATTTAACTAGTTCTATGTAACGGTTATATTCTTTTAATGCTATAAAGATTCACGGTGTTTTAGAATGGGTCAAGCACCTAAAACAGTGACTGCAGTTTTAGCAATATTGATAATAGTTGCAGCTATCGTAGGATATTTTGCGGGAACAAGCACTGCAGGACCCGCTCAAACCGTGACAACTACTGTAACCGAAACTGTGACTGCAGGTGCTGGAGCAACAGTAACAGTAACCCAGCCTGCTGAAACGGTAACTGTAACTCAAACTGTTACTGCCGCAGCTGCACCAGAGTTTGAACTTCATGCTGCCTACCTCACAGCACCTAATCCGTTAGACACGCATCATTACTTCTTCACAAGGTTTAAGGAAAAAGTTGAGCATAGAACTGGTGGTAGAGTAAAGATTATACTACATCCAGGAGGAGAACTAGGAGATCAAGAAGAGTACTTAGAAATGATGAAGAGAGGCGAACTCTTCATAGCTACAGTAGAAGTATCAAGATTTGCTGCATATACCGATAAGCTACTCTTCTTCAGCTATCCAGGTCTCTTTAGAAATACTGAGGAAGCTATTGCTTTTGCAGAATCAGATGTTGCATTAAACTATGCTAATGAAGTTCTTGAACCATTCGGTTGGAAGATTCTAGCAATCACGGTTGGTGGTGCACGCTACTTCCTATCAATACCTGAGAAGCCAATATTGTCTATCGATGACTTTAAGGGGCTAAAGCTTAGAGTTATGAAGGCACCAGTCTTTATTGAAGCAGCAGAATGTCTGGGTGCAAGCCCTGAGCCACTACCTTATACTGAGCTCTATACGCTATTGCAAACAAAAACCATTGATGCTATGGAGAACGAAGTAGGAGCAATAATAGCTATGAGATTCTACGAAGTAGCACCCAATATCGCCATGTTTGGATGGTGTTATGCATGGCATTTCGTTGTCGCGAGCAAACAACTGTTTGACCAGTTACCACCTGACATACAAAAGATTATTGTTGAAGCAGCAACCGAAGCTGCACATGAGAAGGATGCTTGGGGCTTCTATGTTGAAAGAATAGTAGGACTAAGCATTCTTATGGAGAAGGGAGCAAAAGTACACTGGATAGATACGAAGCCCATGTTTGAAAAGCTAGAAACATGCTTCCTACAGAAACACTTAAATGAAATACCACCAGAAGTCATGGATTGGCTTAAGAAATATAGAGGAGAAGCCTAAAATTAAACATAACTTTTTTATTCTTTGACATAAATAAAAAGGTTTAAGATTTTCCTTAAAACAAGCAATTTATGGAGTTTTAGGTAGTGGGGGCTTAGAGGTATGAGTAAGTCGGCAAAATCGGCAAAAATCATTAGCTACATAGACAAGGTGTTAGCTTCAATAGAAATACCTGTAGTTTTCATTACGGAATTAGGAATAATATCAGTTTTACTATACGGTGCCATTAACAGATATTTCATTCATGGCACTTTCCCTCAAGAAGCCGAACTCGCTTGGATATTTCACATATGGCTCATTTTCATTGGTGGAAGTTTAGTGCTTAGAGGAGGAGATCACCCATTCGTTGGAATAATTAGAGATAAGAGAGGAAAACTTTATAAAACAATCATGATGCTTCTTTGCATAATATTCTCAGCTATAATGCTCTATTACACCATTGATTATTACGGTGTATACGGTATACAGAAAACAACTTTTCTAAGATTGCCAAAGACCATACTCTACATAGCTATGATACTAGGTTTTACATTCATGATTATACGTTACACCATTAAGATAATACTCTTATATAAGCCTTCAGAGGTAAGCAAGTAATGTTACCAATAGTTATTGTAGGAGCAATATTTTTTGCATTAATGCTTGGTTTAATAATCCTTGGTGTACCCATAGTTTTCTCCATCGGTATAAGTAGTTTGATTACTATGGTTCTTTCAGGTGTTGATTTATCTGTAGCAGTTAAAGCAATGGTATTACCAACAAGATCATTTCCTATGTTGGGAATATTTCTCTTCATATTTATGGGTGTTGTTTTTGAGAAGACAGGTTTAACTAAGCTTATTGTTGATGCAATAGAGCCTATTTTAGGACGTGTTAAAGGAGGACTAGCAGTAGTAACCATAGTTGGTTGTGCTCTCTTCGGCTTACTTACAGGATCTCCTGCAGCTACGGGAGCCGCTTTTTCAAGAATTATGGGTCCAGAAATGTGGAAGAGAGGGTATCCCAAGGGATTCACTGCAGCAGTAATTACTGCTGCTTCTCCTCTTGGAGCATTCATACCGCCAAGCATTGCAGCAATAGTTATTGCTGTTGCTACGGGAACTTCAGTAATAACGATGTTTGCTGTAGCAGCAGCACTAGGAATACTTGTTGCATTCTGTTTAATTGTAACTTCGTTAATCATCTCCTATAAGAAGGGATATGGAGGAATAGAGAAGAAGTATACTTTTCGCGAGGTTGTCTGGAGAATTTTGAAGGCAATACCTCTATTAGCAGTGCCTCTTATCGTTCTTGGAGGTATTTATTTCGGTATATTCTCAGTTACAGAAGCCGGAGCACTAGGAGCAACAGGTGCGCTCATTATTTCAGCCCTCTATAGGGCGCTATCTCCTAAGAAAGTAGCGGAAATTATTATTGAAGCAAGTAAGACTACGGCTGTTGTCTTATTGCTTATTGGAGCATCCTTTATTCTTAATTATACTTGGTCTTTAAGCGGGTTAAACCAAGCACTAATGGGCTTCTTTGGAAACGTTAGTGTTAGTGTTAGTCCTTTTGCTGCTTTACTTATTTTGGCTGGTATTCTTGCTGTTTTAGGAATGTTCTTCGACGTCATAGTACTCTCAATAGCATGGGGGGCTGTTATTATATCAGCTCTCTCTCCTTACGGTATTAATCCGTACCATATAAATGCACTATTCCTATACGGCGTAATGCTTGGATCCTCTACTCCTCCTGTGGGTTCTGTTGTTTTCGTTGTTTCTCATTCGCTTAACATTGAAATAGAGAAGATACTTAAAGCAATAATACCGTTCATAATAACTTATCTTATACTTTACATAATAGTAGTGTTTGTGTCTGAAACTGCCTTATGGCTCCCTAAGCTATTAGGACTCTCAGTTTAAAGTGATAAAAATGTTTAATTAATAGAACTGTAATGGGGCGGTTAGACAATGCTACCGCTTGCAATAGTGGCTATAATATTCTTTACACTATTGTTAGGATTGATAATTTTAGGAGTGCCAGTAACGATTTCAATAGGATTAAGTAGTTTGATTACTATGGTTCTTTCAGGTGTTGATTTATCTGTAGCAGTTAAAGCAATGGTATTACCAACAAGATCATTTCCCCTTTTAGGTGTTTTCCTTTTCACGTTTATGGGTGTTGTTTTTGAGAAGACAGGTTTAACTAAGCTTATTGTTGATGCAATAGAGCCTATTTTAGGACGTGTTAAAGGAGGACTAGCAGTAGTAACAGTTGTTGGCTGCGCATTTTTTGGACTACTTACAGGCGCTGTCGCAGCTACTGCTGCTGCTTTCTCAAGAATTATGGGTCCAGAAATGTGGAAGAGAAAGTACCCGAAAGGGTTTACCGCAGCCACCATTACTGCTGCTTCTCCTCTTGGAGCATTCATACCGCCAAGTATCCCTGCCATAATTATTGCTGTTGCTACAAGTACATCGGTAATAACGATGTTTGCTGTAGCAGCAGCACTAGGAATGATAGTAATGCTTGGTTTAATTATAGCGATACTCGTTATCTCCTATAAGAAAGGATACGGTGGTTTAGAGAGAAGGTATACTCTTCATGAGATTATTTGGAGGTTTCTAAGAGCACTGCCTTTACTTGCTGTTCCTCTCGGTGTTCTTGGAGGTATTTATTTCGGTATATTTTCAGTTACAGAAGCCGGAGCACTAGGAGCTATTGGTGCGCTTGCTGTTGCTACAGCTTACCGTAAAATTACTCTTAAAAGAATAGCAGAAATAATTATTGAGTCAAGTAAGACTACTGCTGTCGTCCTTTTAATGATAGGAGCATCATATATTCTTAATTATACTTGGTCTTTAAGCGGGTTAAACCAAGCACTAATAGAGTTCTTTAAGGGTATTAGTGTTAGTGTTAGTCCTTTTGCTGCTTTACTTATTTTGGCTGGTATTCTTGCTGTTCTAGGAATGTTCTTCGACGTCATAGTACTCTCAATAGCATGGGGTGCAACGATAATAAGCGCTTTTACCCCCTATGGTATTAATCCGTACCATATAAATGCACTATTCCTATATGGTGTACTTCTAGGAACATCATCACCTCCTGTGGGAGCAGGAGTCTTCGTTGTTTCTCATTCGCTTAACATTGAAATAGAGAAGATACTTAAAGCAATAATACCGTTCTTGATAATATACCTCATAATATATGTGATAATAGTTCTAGTTCCAGAGGCAGTATTATGGTTCCCTAAGCTACTAGGTCTCTCAGTTTAGTTAAATGATTGCTAAGTAATTCATCTATTATAGAACATGTTACAATACGACTTTATTTAAACCGTGAAAAATATCTACATTATGGGTTTAAGCTATGAAACTCAAAGATAAGGTAGCTATTATTACTGGTGCAGCAAAGGGCATAGGGAAAGCTATTGCAATAGAGTTTGTGAAAGAGGGAGCAAAGGTTGTTGTAGCAGACATAGACTTTGAAGGAGCTCAAAAAACAGTTGAAGAACTAAAAAAGATGGGAGGTGAAGCAATAGCTGTTAAAGTTAATGTGGCTGATCCAGATGATGTAAGGAGCATGGTGGAGAAGGCGGTGGAAAAGTTTGGAAAAGTAGACATACTCATAAATAATGCTGGAATAGCCATACAGAAACCAGCATTAGACATGACTTTAGAGGAATGGCGTAGAATAATTGATGTTAACTTAACAGGAGTATTTTTATGCAGTCAAGCAGCAGCTAGGGTTATGGTTAAACATGGAGGAGGAGTTATCATAAATATGGCTTCAATGTTAGGCTTCATAGCGATTCCTAAGAGGTCAGCTTATTGCGCCTCTAAAGCCGGAGTAATTGGCTTAACAAAAGAGTTAGCAGTTGAATGGGCTAAATACGGAATTAGAGTTGTAGGGGTTGCGCCAGGATGGGTTGCTACACGCAGAGTAATAGAGTTAACGAAGAAAGGCATAGTTAATGAAGAAGCAGTTAAAATGATGACTCCTATGGGTAGAATGGCTAAACCTGAAGAAGTCGCTAAATTAATGGTGTTTTTAGCATCAGATGATGCCAGCTTCATAACAGGAGACACAATACTAATAGATGGAGGATACGTAGCGTACGGCGGTCCTGTTTAGGCAATATTAATTCCTTTAACAATTATTTTATTTTAATGAATAACTAGTTGATTAACTTAAGAACATAATAACGCGATTATAGCTACTTCCATTCTACCTTTTTAAAATAGTTACTATGGTGAGTCAGTACACAGCGGTTACGTTCCTCTTAAATATTTAAATAAGAATTTAAGAAGTCAGTCATTAATATGATGGCTTAGCAAAAAATACTGTCTTTACTATGATGTTGTTATAGTCTCTTTAATTTAATTATTCTTTTCGCTACGAGTATTGTTTTAATCTATTATGGTTACTGTACTGTGTTTTATTTTGATGTTTACCATGTATAATGTTGTGGTTAAAGCCAATGTAATACCTAACAATGTTAACTATTTTTAGCTTTATTCTAGAATAACCCCATCTCTTTGAACTTAGTAATCAGCATTTCAATGTGTTTTTCTTGTAAGGGCTCGAATAGAGGCTTAGGATAACCTACATCTACTCCTCTAAGCTTTAAGAGAGCATAGCATGCAGGATATGTTTCAGCAGTATGCATTATTTTTCTCGCTTCAATTATCATTAATTGCTTCCTTATAGCTTCACTATAATCACCTTTCCTTATTAAATCGTATAATTCAACATTTAGTTCTGGGAACACGTTTGCTAAACCTGAAATACATGCAGAAGCTCCTGACATAATAGCTGGTAACATGAGAGCTTCTGTGCCTATTATAAATATGAAGTCCTCATTTACAGGCTTGACAGCATTTACATACTCCCAGAATGTTACAACATTAAAGCTACTGTCTTTAATTCCTGCAACACCTATTTAAGCTAATTCCTTAAGAAGCTCGGGAGCTATGGGGTTACCTGTTCTACCCGGGTTATTGTATGCGAAAACAGGAATATCTACTGATGAAATAAGTTTTTCAAAGAATAACTTAATACTTATTTCTCCATATTTATAATAAAATGGCGGAACACTTGCCACAACGTTTGCACCTATATCTTCTGCATGCTTAGCTAATTCAATTGTTATATCAAGGCTAGGAGAACCAACATGGACTATTGTTACTACATTATTCTTAGTATTATCAATAAAGGCTTCTGCAGACTTTTTTCTCTCTTCAATAGCCATTAAAGGTCCTAAACTGTATGTTCCATTAATGAAGAATCCCTTAATTCCATGTTCAATTAAAACTCTGTGAAAACTTTTACCCCATCATAGTATATCTTTCCATCCTTAGTAAACGGCGTTATCACAGGGCAATATATTCCCTCTACACGCATTTGAACACACCGTAATAAAGAATTGCTTTAATATACTTAAGCACTCTATGGAAAAAATCCCATAAAGTTATTTATAGTATTCATTTGCGGCATCAATGGTCTTCTAAAATTTAATGGATGCTTCTAAGATCTCCAATAAAGTTAGCGTCTTGGTATCCCTACATACCGACGGTGTTTCTTATGACATCCGCATATATTAGAACCTCAATTATTGAAGTTTCTTATGGCATGTTTATTAGAAGAATTGTAAGTATGGAAGAGAGAAAAAATGTATGTGAACTATGTATCATAACGTCTTTATTTAAATTAGTGCTGCTTCTTGAATGCTTCCAAGTATTTTCTTTAAGGCTTTGCGTAAATGAGTTTCAACGGTTGCTTTAGATAAGCCCAGTTCGTAGCCTAAGTGATGTAACGTTATTTTTCTGGGAATATCAAAGTAGCCCATTTGCAATGCTAATTTTAGAGCTCTTATTTCACCTTCTGTGAGTTTTCTTAAACCCTTTTCTAACTTGCTTATGTCGGAGTATATCTTTTTAGCAATATCCATGCTTTTCATTTTTCTTACGTAAACATTTTTTTTCCCGTACCAGCTTTGAAGATCGCTTATAAATGCTTCAAGCTTGCTTCTTTCAACTAACGCATTAAAATATCTGCTGCCATTTCTAAAAACATATGGCATAAGCACTATTATACCATGCTTCTCTAATAACTCATAAAATTCGCATTTAGACTTAAGTGCAACAAAATACGATGCTTCAGCAGAAGAGTCGCATGAAACACCTATTACTTTGTAACTGAACATTTTACGTACTTTTTGAAAGTAACTGCATAGGTTTTCATCTGAAGTATAGGCCAGTACAACGTATTTTGAAATTTCAGGATGCTTGTAAACTTCAACATATAGAGGCTTCGACAAGTATGTACTTAACTTAGCTAGGAGGCTCTTATGATACTTTGTTATCGTTATTGAAACGGGTATTAATCCATAAGTTCTGAGTATTTCTCTGCACCCATGTTATATCTCTGCATTATTCTTAAAAAGCATATATGAAAAATATTCTATAAGATCCTTTTAAGCACTACTTAAGCTTTCTAACAATAAAATTTCATTTCCTAATAATTTATGAGAATGTTTTCTTAAGTAGCGACTATATGTATCGTAACCTACGCTTACATGTAGCTTTTTGAATCCAATATTTTTAGCAATACTAAATACTACGTTAAGAACTGAGGATATCTCTTTTCCATAAAGAGTCCATAGGGTTAGTTTTGCCATATCCTTTTTCATCCATAGGTTTTCAATTATGAACGCTGCTTTTAACATTGGAATATATCCTTTATAGCTTATGGTTTCTACTCCTAAAGCATACTTCCATGTGCTCTTAAGCCAGGTTGAAAAGGATGACAACATTCTAGGGCTTATAAGCTCTAAGCTTTTTAATGCCATGTATTTTCGGGGGAAACTTAAAATTTCAAAACTACTATGCTTTAATTCTATGTTTTCTAAATTTATTTCAACATTAGCTACTCTATAAGCCACTTCACTTATTCCACATTTTACGTAAAAACCCGTAGCTTCTTTGGTAGGCCATACACTGATAGTATCGCAACCTTGCTTCTTAGCTATTTCAATAGCTTTATTAACTAATGCTTTACCTAAGCCTCTTTGCCTATAGTTTCTATGAACCTCAAGTACGTCGATGAAAGCTGTCTTTCCTAAAACTCCTTTTTCTTCTCCGATAAAAAGTTCTAGTTCACCAACAATATTATTATTAAATACAGCTATTAGCGGGTATTGATGGTTCATTAGCATGTAGTTTAAGTGTATGGCACATGTTTCAATACTCATCCAGGGACCTCCGAAGCTCCAACGTTCAATAATGTTTAAATCCTTATACTCAACCTCTTTACCATCGGCTATTTTATACCATTTTCTAACACTAGAACAGTAAACATTAACTATTCCCTCTACATCATCTAATTTTGCCTTCCTTACTTCAATATTCAATGTTTAACACATCATTTAACATTAGTGGTCATTTAATACAGAATTACGTAAAGGTATTAGAGCCTTTGGTTATTCAAATATATTTTAAATAGGCTTTAAAGATACATGTGTATTCAGTACGAAGAGAAGCTTGGTGAAAAATAATGTTCAACAGTGTTCTACTAGCTTTAACGTTTGTTCTTTCTTTTGTAGGTACAATGGCTTTCAGAATAAGTATGCCTGCCATAGCGTTTTTTACGCGTAAGGTTCTTGAGGCTTCAGCCTTAAGTGTGGGACTCTTAACATCATCCTTCTTTACTGCTAGAGCAACGTTTTCAATAATTACTGGAAGCTTAGCTGATAAATTTGGCCGTAAAATCATTTATGGTGCATCCTTATGTTTTATATTGAACGGTTTAGTTGTTCAACTATATGCGTTGGCTGAAAGTGTACCAGCAGTTTTGGGTGTAAGATTTCTCCAAGGAATACTTAATGGTGTCTCATGGGTTTCAGTACAGTTTGTTCTAGGAAAAAGCGTTAATGAAAGTATAAGGGGAAGAGTTTACGCCATATACTTTGCCCTCGGAACATTAGGCATAGCAACAGGCAATATTTTGTACTCTATTCTCTCAAACTATCCGATGGTTTACATTTTAAATATTTCGTCAGTCTTGTTTGCTATTGCATCAATACTTACATTAGTAATAGGTTTATTGTTAAAAGGGGGCACCCCGTTGAGCATTAAAAAGGCGAAGAAAACAGCTACCATGAGTAAACCCGGAAAATTAGGGCTTATAAAAGCGGTGCCATTAATGGTAGTAGTGTTAGGAACAACGTTCTTTTCATCCATGGTTAGAGGAGATTTAATATACATTTACATTAATGAAGCATTTAACGTAACAAAAGCTACAGCTGCTGAAGTAGTGGCTTTCTCAAGTCTTATAGCATTAGTTGGAGGCTACATTTTAAGTTGGGTTTCTGATAGCTTCGGCGACTTTTTCGCGTTAAAAATAACCTTAACTATTGCTGTAATTGGAAGCATAATTATGGGAGCAAATGTTTTTACAGTAGCTATTATGGGACTAGTGTTATTTTACATAGCTAACTCTGGAATACTTCCAATTAGTAGGAGAATTGCTGTAACACATTATAAACTCGGCGGAACAACCCTAGGCCTTATTAATGCTTCAGGAAATATAGGTGCTGTTCTTGGCGCTTCCGTAATAGGGTATCTTTATGATATATTTAACCGTAGTTCGGTAATTATTTTAGGTGCTAAGTTAACTATCTTTGTTCTTCTCTCCTCATCAACATTAATTGCTTCCTTAATTATATCTCTTCTCCTTCTAAAACAAAGTCAAAAACGTAGCTTATAGGCTTAAATAACTATTTTCATACCTACATGTATTTTACGGAAGCTTTCTTTAAAGACTTCGTAAAGCTTTGCTTCAGCCCTAAATCCTGTACAATGTCCTGCATAGATTTTTTCAATACCTAACGCTTTTAATTCACTAGCTGTTCTCTCTATTTTACTATCACTAGCACTTATTAGGTGGAAACCTCCAATAACAGCTTTTACTTTGCTTTCACCAGTAATTTTTATGGCATGCTTTATGGTGCTCACTATTCCTGCATGAGAACATCCGCTTACAATTATGAGGCCGTTATGGCCTTTAATGACTAAGCTCATATCGTCCAATAACTTATCTCTTTTTAATAAGCCGTTTTCGACCGTGTAAACTTCTAAGCTTGCTTTTTCGAAGTCAAGTCTGTTTCTTATTTCTCCAGTTGAAAAAATTTCTTCAGATATTTTGAAAGGTTCTCTAACTAAAACGAGTTCACCGTACTTCTCTATCTGGTCTCGGCTAAAAGGTATTCCAACAATTCTTAACCTCGGCTTTAATGCGAAGTGTTTTCTAAATATTTCTGGGTGGGCTATGATAGGAACTTTCCTCCCTACAGCCTTTAAAATATCTAGTAAGCCGCCAATATGGTCGTAATGGCAATGGGATAGAAAGATATAGTCTATGCTTTTAGGACTTATTCCTAATTTCTCCATAACTTTCAGAACTAAATGACCATCTTGCCCTGTGTCGAAAAGTACTCTAGTACCGTTATGTTCTATGAGATAGGAGGCTCCATGTTGTCCATGATAAATACTTTCATACCCTGCATAATCATCTGCTAAAACGTAAATTATAGTCACAACGGTTCGCCAGCGTATAATAGCTTATTTCCCCTTTAATTCCTTATCCTTCATCTTTTGCAAATATAGTTGATGATGATAGGAGCCTTCTCTAACCATTGCAGCACCACACTTCGGGCACCGCATTTCCAAGCATCTAACACCGGGAATTTTCCGTACCCTATATCCACATCTTAAACATATACAGTAACCTACTGGGCCCATTCCTCTACCTTGCCTTTTTCCATAGCTCAAACCTTATTACCTCTCTACTCTTCCATTATGATAGTTTTGCTTAGCGGGTGTGTGTAAACATTTCTTCCCACGTGTAAAGGTATTTTTCTGATAGTTTCTTCTTTAAAAACGTTAAATTCAGGCTTAGCATATACTTCAACTATTTTCCCAACTACAATATTGTGGTCTCCTGCTTCAACATTTTTCCAAAGAACACATTCAACTATAGCTAATGATTCAAGAATTATTGGTACTTTAACCTTTCTACCTTTTGTAATGGTTAATTTAGCTTCCTCAATTTTGTTTGGGAGTTCTCTTCCACTAACTGATCCTAAAAAATGTATTTTCTCAAGAAGATTTAGTGGAAGCAGATTTACGCTAAACTCTCTACTTTTAACAATTAACTCATATGTAAGCCTCTTCTTAGCTATGGCTACAGCTACTACAGGAGGATTTCTCGAAACAGGCGTGACCCATGACGCTGCCATAGCACTTAATTTTCCGCCATATTCTGATGCAACTACAACCACGGGTCTTGGATGGAGAATATATGGCCATTCATGAAAGCTAATATTCTTCCAGTTCAAAAAGAATCCCCTCCTAGTTTCTGTAAGGTTAACAAGGTAAATGTGTTAAACGTATAGTAGTAACTAGATGTGTAGGTGTCAGTAATGAATGTTAGTAGGAAAGTAGTGTTTATAGCTGTCTTTACGTCATTAACTGCCGTTTTAGCTCAAGTAACATTATACTTACCATTTACTCCTATTCCAATAACATTGCAAACTTTAGGTGTTGTTTTATCAGGAATTTTAGGAGGAGCTCTTCTAGGATTCCTTAGTCAAATAATGTACTTAGCACTTATAGCTATAGGTTTGCCTGTTGCAGCAGGGTTAAGAGGTGGTATAGTTGTTCTCTTAGGTCCCACAGCTGGTTTTCTACATGGCTTTCCTGTAGCAGCTGCCATTTCAGGGCTTATAGCTGGAAAAATTGGAAATAAAAATAGAAAACAACTATTATTAGCATCTTTAGTAGGTGTTTTCTCAGTTTACCCAACAGGGCTTCTATGGCTTAACTTAGTGTATGGTGTTGAGGAGAACTTATTTAGTGTTTCATTTTTACCTTTCATACCGGGGGATGTGATTAAAGCATTTATAGCTTCAGAAATAGCTTACAGAATTACACGCATACGTTTAAAATAAGTTATTTCCCGAAGAAACAAAGTCTCTTTAGTTTCAAAATTTTTGCTACACCAGCGGCTGAAACACCATATACTATAGTTTCGACATTGTTAGCCTTCGCTTCATCTATTAAAGGCCAAAGCGTAGAGTTTATTACTGCACTACCTGTTATAAGGGCAATCTTAACTTTCCTCATGAAATAGCTGTTTTTTGAATCATCAACTATAGTTACGCCATTAACCGTTTTACCTATATTGTCAGAATCCATATCGGTTATGAATACTTTATCGAACACCTTGGTTAGCGCTTTCGCAAAAGCTGGCTGATATCCTACTAGTAGAATTGGAATGTTACCATATCTTTTCCTCAACCATTTAGTAAGTTCAATACCGCAAATTTCAGGTTCACTTCCGCGGCAATGAATAGTTTTATTTACAATACCCAAATACCTCATTACAGCATTTAATGCACAGAAAAATATACTCCTATTAGCAATACTGTTTAAATTTAAGTTAACTATTTTCGATAAAGTTAAAACTCCTTTGTAAGGTTTAGCTGTAAATACATGAGCTCTACTATTCTTAAAACAACATTCCATAATAACTTCTTTACCTTTAGCAATAGCGTATTCTTCACTCGGCAAGCTAAACTCTTTTGAAGGCACCACTCTAAACATTACCTTTTTTCCAGCAGTTTCTTTCCCGCTAATTTTAACAGTAAATTTTGACAACCCGTGTTCTTCCACAATCTTCCTAAAATAAGCTCTCACTATTTCATCGTAATACACAAGTTTACACCTTATAGCTTCTTACCCACATATATGCCGTAACCCAAGTACTTAGAGAGATTTTTAAGCTGAAATTTCCACATTCTCATTATAAACGCCCTGGTTTCATGGCTTTTCATGAGTAAGAACATAAACTTAAGTATTACTTTAAGGGAATCCCTTATTCCATATATCTTTATACTGGTTAGTTCATCAGAATACTTTATTCGGTAAACTCTTGTAAAAATAACTTTTAATCCAGAATCCATTAAAAGTTTAATCCATTTATCGTAGGTTTCTAAAACCATACTAGAAAGCTTAAAGAGATATTTCCTTACATTTTCAGGAGGTAGTTTAATCCATGTTCCTTCATTAAATCCAATATAGCCTCCTTGTTTAACTACTCTAGCGTATTCTTTCATAGCTTTTAACTTATCTTCGATAAATACGTTAACTGATTCGCCAAATACGATGTCGAAAGATTCTTCCCTAAAAGGTAGGTTTTGGGCATCGGCCATGACTAAATCTACTTTTCTATCAATATTATATTTTTTAACTTTTCTTAGAGCCTCTTTAATCATGTTCTCTAAAATATCTATGCCAACTATTCTACAATCATATTTCCTTGAAACATAGCATAAAGTTAACCCTACTCCGCAACCTATCTCTAAAACTCTCTTATTTTTACTTATATTACAGGATTTAACAAGTTCCTCTGTTGCTTTAAGTCCTCCTAAATGTCTGGTTGCGCCAACTTTAACTTGCCAATCGAAGTATCTTTCCATGTACCTTTACCACGTTAAGGGATTTTCTGTCGATATATTAATGTGATTAGCGGATTTCGCTTATAAAAGAATAACTATGTTATTTAGTATTTAAAACTAAGCAATATTTAAACGAATATATAAATTTCAATGTAAGTAATTATATAAAAGTTTAAATATCTGTGTAAAGCCTCATATACGCGGTGTTCGCTGCTGAAACCAGATGTTGTAATAGTAATTAACTTTGGAGGACAATATGCTCATTTGATATCTCGTAGGCTAAGAGAGTTGGGTGTTTATACAGAAGTTATCTCATGCAATGAGTTAATGAGGAGTTATGGTAAGGACTTGCTTAAGCAATCTAAGGCCATAGTTCTTTCGGGAGGGCCTTCAAGTGTTTATGAAAACCTAGATGATATTGAAAAACTCCGTACGATTCTGAACTTAGATAAACCAGTTTTAGGTATTTGTTATGGGCATCAATTAATTGCTAAGTTTCTTGGAGGAGAGGTTGCGAAAGGGAAAGGGGAGTATGGACGAACAATAGTAAAGATAATGGATTCCAATGAACTATTTAGAGGCTGGAATAATAACGAAGTAGTGTGGATGAGTCATAAGGATTACGTATCAAAATTACCTAATGGGGCTAGGGTTTTAGCTATTTCAGAGAGAGGCTATATTGCCTCGTTTAAAGTAAAGGGAAAACCGGTTTATGGTGTTCAATTTCATCCTGAAGTTACACACACTGTTAAGGGAAAGATTCTGCTAGAGAATTTTCTGAGAATAGCTGGTATTTCTAAAAAATGGACTTTAAACAACATTATTGACAATGTTTTAAGTGAAGTTAAGGCTTCTATAGAGCCTAATGCTAAAGTATTAGCTGCTGTTAGTGGAGGAGTAGATTCAACAGTAGCAACATTGCTTGTGAAGAAAATTGTTGGTAATAGGCTTATTCCCATATTTGTTGATCATGGATTATTACGTGAGGGCGAAGTTGAAGAAACCATAGCTAATCTTAAGAAAATAGGAATAAAACCTATAGTCATAGACGCTAAGAAGGAATTTATTAGAAAACTCCAAGGCACAAGAGATTGTGAAGAACGTAGAAAAATAGTGGGAGAATTATTTGCAAAAATATTCAAGGAAGTTTCTGAAAAAGACCCCTCAATAAAGTATTTAGTTCAGGGAACAACTTATCCGGACATTATTGAAAGTGGGCGTGTTAGAAGAGCTGATAGAATAAAAAGTCACCATAACGTTGCTGGCTTACCTTCATGGCTAGGTTTAAAAGTTATTGAACCACTCAAGTTCCTTTATAAAGATGAAGTAAGGGGAATAGCTAAGATACTTAGTGTTCCTGAAGAAATAATTAAGAAACATCCATTTCCCGGCCCAGGATTTGCTGTTAGAATTATTGGCGAATTTACTCTGGAAAAGTTAAGAATAGTGAAGAAAGCAACTAAGATCGTAGAGGAAGAGCTTAGGAAAAATGGACTTTACAATAAGGTTTGGCAGGCATTTGCTGTTGTCGGAGATGACCGCTGGGTTGGTGTTAAAGGAGACTCTAGAGATGTGGGCTACATAGTAACAGTGAGAATAGTTATCAGCGAAGATGCTATGACGGCTGATTGGTTCAAAATACCTTATGATGTTCTCGATAAAATAGCTAGGAGAATAACTAGTGAAATAGACTCTGTTTCAATGGTTACCTATGCTGTATCCTCTAAACCTCCAAGCACTATAGAACCATGTTGAAGGTGCATTCTCATATGGACATAATTTATATTTCTTGGGATAAAGCCATAAGAATGTGTTATGAGTTATCCGAAAAAATTCTCGAATCGAACGAAGATTTTGAAGTAATAGTTGCTATTTCACGTGGAGGGCTTATTCCAGCACGCATAGTTAGCGATGTCTTAGGAGTATATGACCTTTACGTTATTAATTCGAGATTCTGGGGAATAGGTGGCATGATATTTCCTGAACCAGTAGTTAAAGTACCCAGGACTCTTGAGGTTAAAGATAAAAAAGTTCTTGTTGTTGATGAGGTTGTTGATACAGGGAAAACCATGAGTAAAGCTTTAAACGTACTTAAAGGTTTAGGTGCAAAAGAGCTTAAGACAGCAACGCTACATTATAAAGTTAGAAGTAAATTAGTTCCAGATTATTACGTTGAAAAAGTGGAGAAATGGGTGTGGATTTTTTATCCATGGTCTTTTTCTGAAACAATTTATAGCTTGGCTAAAAGTCGTAGCCCTAATAACGTGGTTAATATTGCTTCAGAAATAATTAGGCAGCTCGGCATTAAAGAAGTTCCCCTAACTCCTAAGTGCTTAAAGAACTCTCTAATAACGTATCTTAGAAGGGGATTGTGAAAAGTGTCTATATGCCCATTAGAGTATAGGTATAGTTCAGAAGAAATGCGGAGAATTTTATGCAGAGAGAGCTTCTTAGAGAGACTTGTTGAAGTTGAATTAGCTCTTATAAAGGCTCTTGAAGAAGAGGGGATTGCACCTAAGGGATGTAGTGAGAAAATCGCCAAATTAAGAGGTAGAATAAAGCCTAAGGATATTGATGAGTTAGAGAAGAAGTTAGGGCATGACATTGCTTCCTTAGCTATTTTACTTGCCGAACTCAGCGGTGAATGTGGTAAATATGTACATTTAGGCGCCACTAGTTACGATATAGTTGATACGGCATGGTCTTTAGTACTAAGAGATGCATTAAAAATCATTAAGGGAAAGCTAAAAGAGGTTATTGAGAAATTAACTAAGCTTTCACGTAAGTATGAGAATCTCTTAATGGTTGGTAGGACTCATGGTCAACATGCCTTACCAATAACTTTCGGGTTTAAACTTGCTAATTACGTCTATGAATTTTCAAGAAGTTATGAAAGAATTTCCGAGTTAGAAAAGAGGCTTATAAAATGTAAAATGTCTGGCGCCGTAGGTACTATGGCTGCTTGGGGTGATAAGGGTTTACAGGTAGAATATTATGTTTGTAAGGAGCTCAACCTAAAACCTCACTTAATATCTACCCAAATAGCCCCCAGAGACGGGTTTGCCGAACTTATTTCTTCACTTGCTATTCTTGGAAGCCAACTTGACAGATTAGCTCTTGAAATAAGAGAGCTTAGTAGACCTGAGATTTCGGAAATTACAATTACATATGCGAAAATAGGTAGTAGCACTATGCCTCATAAGAAAAACCCTACAGTAGCTGAAAGAATTTCAGGCTTAGCCAAGGTCGTTAGAGCATTAGCTATAACGGCTTTTGAAAACATCCCATTAATGCATGAGAGAGATTTAACGAATAGCAGTAGCGAGAGAATAGTAATTCCACATACCTTGCTTATTGTAGACCAAATGTTAACCGATACATTAAACATGATCAGCAATTTAAACGTTAGCAGCGAAGCTATGAAGAGAAATCTTGAAGTACTTCGTGGCGTAATAATGTCGGAATGTTTAATGACAAAGTTAGTGTTGAAAGCTAATATGTATAGGCACAAGGCACATGAGCTCCTTACTCAACTTTCAAATAAAGCACTTGCTGAAAAGAGAAGTTTTAAGGAAGTCGTTTTGGAAAGTAATGTATCATCCATGCTACCAGTAGAAGATATTGAAGAATGTTTCAATTACGAAGCTTACTTAGGAAAATATAGGGAGCTTATTGAGAGAACTCTAAACTATTCCAAAGAAGTTCTTGGAGGGAATAGATAAGTGCTTACCATAGTTGTTGGCGGATTCTTTGGTGATGAAGGTAAAGGGAAAATTGTTTCATACTTAAGCCTAGCAGATAATCCAGCTATCGCAGTTAGATGCGGCGCAGTAAATGCTGGACACACCGTTATCTATAATGGAAGAAAATGGAAACTTCGAGCAATACCTTCAGCATTTCTAAATAAGTCAACGGAGTTATTGATAGCACCAGGCGCTCTTATAAGATTAGACGTGCTATTTAAAGAAATTAAAGAAACAAATACTGAAGGCAGAGTGTTTCTTGACAGGAACACTGGAATCATTGAAATGCAACACGTTGAGCGTGAAAGACGAAGCATACATCTCTCCTCTAAAATAGGCTCAACACTTCAAGGAGTTGGGGAAGCAATGGCTGATAGGGTTCTTAGAAAACTTAGGTTAGCCCATGAGCTTAAGGAGTTAAAAAGTATGGTTAAAGATGTTCCTTTACATGTTAATGAAACGTTAGATAGAGGGTTAAATGTTGTAATTGAAGGTACTCAGGGAACATTCTTAAGTCTTTACCATGGATCATACCCCTATGTTACAAGCCGTGATACTATAGCTTCAGCATTTGCTTCAGAAGTAGGTGTAGGTCCTAAGCGTATAGACGAAGTAATTGTGGTGTTTAAAGCTTATGTTACAAGGGTTGGTGGCGGTCCATTACCTAACGAGTTATCTTATGAGGAAATTGTGAAAAGAGGATGGGTTGAAAAAGCAACAGTTACCGGGAGAGTTAGAAGAGCTGCGCCGTTTAATCTTAACTTAGCTAAAAGAGCTATAATGTTAAATTCAGCGACTCAAGTAGCTCTAACGAAAATTGATGCTCTATTTCCAGAAGCCCGAGGAGTCACTGAGTGGTCGAAATTGCCTCGTGACGCACGTACATGGGTAGAGGAAATTGAGGGGGAAATTAAGACGCCAATAACATTGATAAGTACTAGCGAAGAATCCAGCTGCATCATTGATAGAAGAAAGGAGTACGGCTTAATTTAAGGGTGAATTAAGCCATGTTGTATGATGTTGTAATTGTTGGTGCCGGTCCTGCCGGATTGTTCGCAGCTCATGAACTAGTTATAGGAGGTAAGGGGAAATTAAAAGTAGCCATCGTGGAAAGGGGTTTTAGGGTTTTTCAACGTAAATGCCCATTACTATTTGAAAATGAAAACTTTAACGCATTAAAATGCACTAAATGTAGTCCATGCCATATTATGCAGGGAGTAGGTGGAGGTGGAGCTTTAAGTAGTGGAACAATAAATTTAAGACCAGATGTTGGAGGAGACTTACATAAGCTTCTAGGTAGCTGGCGTAAAGCTGAAGAATTAGTGAAGTATGTTGACAATGTTTTCGTAAAATTCGGTGCACCGAAAGATAGATTATATCTTGCTTTAGGGGAGGAAATTGCTGAGCTAGAAAGGTTAGTAGCTAAAGCAGGTGCAAAATTCATACCAACACCTCAAAGGCATATAGGCTCAGATAATACACCCTTAGTTATAGAGAATATTACCAGTTTCTTAGAAAGGAATGGTGTAAAAATTATCTTAGGAACTAAAGCACTTGACATATTTAAGAACAGTGAAACATTAATTGTAAAAACTACTTCAGACACTCTTGAAGCAAAATATGTGATATTGGCTCCTGGAAGAAGCGGTGCTTCATGGCTCGCTAATTTAGCTAAAAGAAGAGGCATTAAAATAGAACCTGGACCATTAGACATAGGGGTTAGGGTTGAAATACCAGCTTACATTTCAGAGCCAATAACAAACATTGTTAGAGATCCTAAAATAATAATGTACACTAAAGTCTATGACGATAAAGTTAGGACTTTCTGCACGAATCCAAACGGTTTTGTTGTAGAGGAGAGGTATGAAGATGGCATAGTTGCGGTTAATGGGGAATCCTATGCCAATATTAAGTCTAAAAACACAAATTTCGCATTACTAGTTACTATAAAACTAACCAATCCATTAGAAGACACTATAACCTATGGAAAATATGTCGCGGGATTAGCTACTAAACTAGGCGGTGGGAAACCTCTTATTCAAAGATTTGGAGATTTAGAAGCTGGTAGAAGAAGTACTTGGAACAGAATAGGTAGAAGCTCTATCGAACCCACTCTGAAAGACGTTACACCAGGTGACATAGGTATGGCTTTACCTTACAGAATAGTAGCTAATATTATTGAAGCAATACATAGATTAGACACGATAATGCCAGGTATAGCATCAACACAAACATTACTTTACGCTCCTGAAATAAAATTTTACAGTGTCAAAGCAGTTGTTAGTAGAAGCTTAGAAACAACGTTAGAAAACGTTTTCGTAGCTGGAGATGGAGCTGGTCTCTCTAGGGGAATAAATGTTGCAGCAGCTACGGGAATTATAGCTGCAAGAAGTATTTTAGCAAAGGAAGGTATTGAATAAAGGACACTCTAAAGAACCACAATAAATCTACAATATGCATCACCTTTAGCGATACACTCTGTTTCTACAACTTTAACGTCTTTCCCAGTAAAGTAATGTATTAAACCAGCTATTTTCCCTCTTTCATAGTGTGATGCCGGACCCTTAATACCATGTTTCTTTGCTATGGAACATTCCCAATTGTCATAAACATTTAAAATAACCTTAATTTCCCCGTCAACACTATAGTAGAAACTTACTATTTCCCCCCTATATCTTCCCAGAGCTGTTGAAAACAACATTAAAGCTTTTAATGCATTCTTTAAATCTTTAATGCCTATATTTTTTAAGTGCACTCCAAAAGATTCACCAATAATGTATCCTTGATAAAATAGGAATGCTTGTGCAGTAGAAGATCCAAATTTTTTCATAAAATCAACAACTATAGCCTTCATCCCACTTTCCGATATTAGAATATATCTTAAGCCTTTATCGTCAATTATTGGAAAATGGTAAGTATCAGTAAGTACCATGGGCATTTGCGGATGTATTATGTCAACATGCGCTACTTTATCTAACTTCATAAGTTTACTTATTAACTCTTCAGGACTTACTTTAGTACCTGTTAAATCAGCCATTACGGTTATTGAAGCTTTCTCTCCTGCTTTAACTCTTGAACTAAACACAATAGTCCATATATTAACTTCATATTCTTTAAATACTGAAGCTATATCTGCTAACGCTCCTGGCTTATTAATGGCTTTAATATGAAATCCCACTAATTTTCTATTGTCAGTATAAAGGAGATTTCCTAAAAGCAAAGATGCTACTTTCTTGTATTCTAAGAGTTCATTCAAAAAGTAGCACCCCATATTGATTAGGTCATAGTGTAGTTTTGCTGCCTCCCATTCTCTTCTATATAAATTTTAATTCGAAGTTATCTAATTTAAACATTACTTTAAAGTATTTTGAAAACGCTATGTCTGTAGATAATGTTTAAATTTAACCTAACCATAGCTTGTTAAAGGTGTTTCCAAGGCTTTGAACGCTTTGGTCGCCTTATTATTATCTATAGTAGTTGTTTTCGTATTGCTTAAATTTAAATTACATGTTAGCGTAGCTATATTTATTGGAGCCCTTGTACTTGCACTTCTAAGTTTAAACAGTTTTAGTGATATTTTCACCTTACTTTTTAAAACCTTCTTAGACACACAAACATGGAGACTTGTAATAATTATTTCGTCAGCTATTGGGCTTAGTGTAGCTATGGATTTAAAAGGTCTATTAAAGAAACTTGCGGAAACATTAGAAAACATCGGTGCAAAGACAGCACTTTATACTGCACCTGCACTAATAGGTCTTGTTCCAATGCCTGCTGGAGCCGTTGTTTCGGCATCTATGGTTAAAAATATTGCTAAAAAACTCGGCTTGTCTTCAGAAGAAGCAGCTTTCTTAAACTACTGGTTTAGGCATATTATAGAGTATTCTTGGCCAATATATCAAGGAATAATACTTACAGGAATCATTTTCTCCATAAGTATAGTAGATGTTGTAAAGACACTGTCTCCCATGACCGCTGTTAACGCATTGATAGGTTTAGTTATGGGCTACCTTATTTTTAAAAGGAGATTCTCCAAGGGAAAAATGGTTGCAAAAGCAAACTCTTCTCTGGCATTATTAGTAGAGAAGTTTTTAGCTTCTTCATGGCCCATTTTCTTAATAATAGCACTTATATTGTTTCTAAAGTTGGATGCTTCAATAGCTTTTCCAACATCACTTGTATTGCTTATTGTTACCAGCAATTTTAGCGTAAATGATGTAGTTAAAGTTTTAAAGGAGGCTTTAAATCCTAAAATAGTTTTTCTACCTATAGCAACAATGTTTTATAAAGCCGTAGTTGAGTATGCTAATTTAGCTCATCAAATATTCAACATATTGTCTGAAAACAGTGTTCCAGAGTATCTGGTTTTAATGACTCTGCCTTTCATCGTAGGGTTTGCTACGGGGATTTCGTTTGCTTTTGTTGGAATAGCTTTTCCCCTACTGGTTCCCATAGTAGGTTATGGAAGTATAGACGGTGGGGCATTAATGTTGGCTTATGTAAGCGGAATGGCGGGTGTACTGCTTACGCCAATGCACTTATGTCTTGTACTTTCAGTAGATTATTTTAAAGCTAAAATTTTGAGAACATATAGTTTCATAGTACCTGCTGTTTTAGCCTCAATACTTATAGCATTAATAATGTACGTAAGTTTTTAGTTTTATTCAACTAATTTATTGAGCGCTAAGTTTTATAGGGTAATGCTGAATGGTATATTAGAAAATTTTTAATAAGCTCCCATTTGGGCAAGAGATAATGAGCGATAGAAGTTTGGTTAGAGAAGTTATAAGGATCTCTTGGCCTATGGTTATTAGCGAGCTTAGCGATAGCTTATATTCTATAACTGATACTTATTTTGTTTCAAAACTTGGTACAGCTGCCTTAGCGGGTGTTGGTGTAGGATCATATTTATCATGGCTTTTCTTCGTAATCATAATTCCTTTCTCCATAGGATTACTTGTTTATGTTGCTCAAAGTTATGGTGCAAGAGAACTTCATAAAGCAAGAAAAGCTATTGGTGAAACAATAATTTATAGTTTACTTGTAACTTTCATTGTTTCCCAGCTTGTACATTATAATTCCTTACCTCTCATCAGCTTAATAGCTGGACCTAATCCTGAAGTTATTGAGAATGGTGTAGCTTATTTTTCCATGAGAATTCTTGGATTACCCTTATTAGCTACAGCTTTTCTCATGGACTCTTCACTTAGAGCTATTGGTGCGACGAAATACTCTATGGTAGCCATATTATCTAGTACAACATTAAACATAGTGCTTGATCCCATACTTATATTCGGTTTATTTGGGATGCCTTCTCTAGGCGTTAAAGGCGCAGCATTAGCTACCGTACTATCCATAGCATACCTTGTACCCTTAGAGTTCTTTTTCCTAAAACTAACGGGTATTGCTCCAAGATTTAGCTTTAAGGAAAAATATGTTATCAAAATAGTTAAGCTTGGAGCGCCAACAGCTATTGAAAGGGCAATACATTCTATTGGAGGCAATGCATACATAGCCTTCATTGCTCGCTGTGGTGAAATCGCATTAGCTGCTCACCAGATAGGTATTAGAATTGAAAGCTTCATTTACATGCCTGGTTTTGCATTTATGGTTGCTGCCTCCTCTCTGGTAGGTCAAAGAATAGGTTCTGGAAATATAAATGAAGCAAAGAAAGTGTGCTGGGAAACAGCCAAGGTAGCTACAATAGTAATGACTCTTCTAGGTTTAGTTGCTGCTATTTCATCATACTATATTGTCAAACCTTTTTCTCCAACAGAAAAAGTTGCTGAGTTAGCTGCCATATATTTAATATTGGCTGGTTTAAGCGAGCCAGGTTTAGCCTTAGCTATGACATTAAGTGGGGGGATAAGAGGCGGGGGAAACACCGTAGTCCCCATGGCAATTAATGCTATAGGCCTATACAGTTTTCGAATAATACCAGCAGCAATATTAATAGGATTCCTAGGTGTTATTGGCGCATGGACAGCTATGTTTATAGATGTATATTTGAGGGGGATAATTTTCACAATAGTTTTCAAGAAGTTCTTCACCAAACTTGCTAAAAAAGTAGTTTAAGCTTATTTTTATTTCCAATATTTGACAGATAACTTGTTTAAGCTTTATTTTGAAGCTGATTTAACTTATTCATTATAGATGTTAGAAGCACGTTGCTTAAGTAAAATCAATTATAGCGATTTGAGTTTACCGCCGTCTAAATAAAACTTTTTATCAATTACATTCTCTCTTATGCCACTACTATCATGACCTACCATTAATATTGTTTTTCCTTTACTTTTAAAATCTAATATTATTGAAATTACTTGTTCTATGTTTTCATGTGAGAGATTTGTAAATGGTTCGTCGAGAAGAAGCACTTTAGGTTCATAGGATATTATTGATGCGAAAGCAACTAACTTCTTTTCACCATAACTTAGCTTATGAACAAGCTTATACAGGATATTTTCGTTTAAACCTATTCTTCTTATGGCATCTTTAACCTTGCGATCTATTTCTTCTTGACTACTGAGTATTTGTCTAAGACCATAGGCTACTTCATCATAAACTGTTGGGTTAAAAAGCATTGCTTCAGGATTTTGAAAGAGAACACCAATGTGGCGTCTTGCTTCAGGAAGCTGCTTACTTAACGGTTTTCCCTGAAAAATTACTTCTCCTTTCTCAGGCTTAAGGAGCCCCCCAGCAACCATTAATAATGTAGTTTTGCCTGCTCCATTTGGCCCTGTCACGAAATAGGTTTTTCCAGATTCTAACTCTAAACTTATTCCCTTCAAAACGTGATTCTCCATTCCAGGATATTTGAACCAAATGTTTCTTAGCTCAAGAATACCCAACAAACTCCACCATAACGTATATTGTAGCGTAAATTAGCGTTGCTGACATTATTAGGTAGTCCAATGCTCCTATGTTGTAACTTCGGTCTGGCGCTTTAAATTTACCGAAACTTCTGGCGCTAATACTTAACATAAGCTCTCTTGAGAAGCCATTAGATGCTATTAAAATGTCTCCAACGATTGTTGATAACGTATACCATAGGTTCCTTAGGTTTTCCCGGAAAACTCTTACTTCTCGAGCCAAGAGTAGCGATAGCATATATCTTAGGGTTTTAGGTACTGTTGTAACGAATATTTTAAAGATGCTTGCAATATCGCTTAAACTACCTTTACCTTCGAAAATAGTGAAGATGTGGCTCCAGCCTAAGTAAGCTATAGGTATAATGAAAAGACCTGCAGAAACTGTTACTCTAAGAACGAATGTTATAAATGCCATAAGTCCTGGGTATGTTAAAGTTAAGCTTAAATCATTTAAACCACTGATGTAGCCTGTTTTTGAAAAAATTAGTGGAATAGCCGGTACTATGCTAAAGAGGAACGCTAGCGCCATTACTTTAAGTACTACTTTAAAACTAAGTCTCAAAACGATAAGTAAGAAAACCATGTAGACCAATGCTAAAATAGTCGAAACTAGCGTTTTAGAAAATGCTACGAGAAAAACCATGATGAAAGAAGTTAGGATAAATATTTTAGGATTGACTCTAGGCTTATCATTGAACTTATTCAATACCTCCATTACTTCAGCTATTTCTCCGAGAAACTTCTCTATGATGTTCAACGTTCTTCTCCAGTTAACTTCATTAATGTGTATCCTATAGCTAATATTATTGAAACCCCTATGAAGCCTGAAATAATGTATCCAACTACTGGATTAAGCCCTGGAACACTATAATCAAAAAGCGGTGTCCAATTAATTTCTTCACTAATATCCTTAAGCCCTAGCTTTTCAGCTGCTACATCTAAGGGTTCATGGTATCCTACGATGTCAGCTAATATTACTCCAAAAATAGGGCTTATGATTATTAAAGCAATAATTATCAATAAGGCTTTACGTGACGTCATTGCTTCTTCACATTATCTGCAAGTATTATTTCAGGGTTTTTGGAGGCAATATAGACAATTATGAGGCCTGTTATTACTCCCTCTATTATGCCCAATAGTGCATGCCACGAGCCCATGACAGGTACAGTTATAGTTACTCCGCATGGGAATTGTGGTGAAAAACCTATTTCGATACCACATGTTATGCCTGCTAGTGTAATGCCTAACCATCCTCCAAGTAGTCCGCCAATGAATCTGCTTTTATTGCTTAAGCCCATAGCTTTAACGATTGCTCTGTAAACAACATATCCTATAATGACGTCAACGATGGCCATGTTTAATAGATTTGCCCCTAAAGCAGTGATTCCTCCATCGTGAAATATGAGGCATTGCACTGTTACAACTAGAGCTAGGACCAGTGATCCATATACTGGTCCAAGCATTATTCCAGCTAATGCTCCACCAACAAAATGAAGGCTTGTTCCTCCAGGGAGAGGCCAATTGAGCATTTGAGCAGCAAATATTCCTGCTGCAAGTACTGTTAAAAGCGATACTTTTTCGGGAGAAAACATTTTCTTAAGTATTTTCAAAACCGATGCAAAATAAGCTATTGTAACTCCATAGGTTGCAATAGACCAAAGAGGGTCCAGGAATCCATCGGGAATATGCACCTATGTGCACCTATCTAAAATAAATAGTGTACTCCTTTAATCTTTTTCCACCATTAATAGTATAGGAAATATACAGGGCTTCTAATGTAATTTAGTGACGGTGAGGTTTAAAAGATGTCATCTAAGGTCATAGGCAAGGGGCAGAGAATATTTCGATAATTAGAGGGGAAGTTTAAAATTTATTGTCAAGTTATTCATTGATTGAGGATGTCTGAGCATTTACTGAGGCCTAAGGAGGTTTGTAGGCTTCTTGGTGTTAGTTATGTTACCCTTCGTAGGTGGATAAAGGAGGGGAAGATAAGAGCAGTGCGAACGCTCGGTGGTAAGTATCGTATACTGGAAAGCGAAGTAGAGAGACTACTAAGTGGTGTAGAGGTAGGGGAGATTAGAGCAATTATCTATGTTCGTGTAAGCCCTTCAGACCAGAAGAAAGACCTAGAAAGGCAAATCCAATACCTTACTCAGTACTGCTCAGCAAAGGGATATAAAGTAATTGATGTTCTAAGCGATATAGCTAGTGGACTTAAGACTGATCGTAGAGGCTTATTGAAACTTTTCCACTACGTAGTAAATAAGGATGCAGATGAAGTTGTAGTTACATACAAGGATAGACTGACGAGATTTGGTTTCGAGTACCTAGAATACTTCTTCAAGCAATACGGTGTAAGGATAGAGGTTGTCTATGGAGAAGAACGGAAAGACGCATATCAAGAGCTTGTTGAAGACCTACTAGCCATTGTTACCAGTTTTACCGGTAAGCTCTACGGTATGAGGAGCCATAAGAAAAAAGAAGCTCGTAGCGGGTTTCAGAAAGCTCCTAGAGGAGGTTGAGAAAGATGGCTAGAGTAGCTAGGACAGTTATTGTTAAGAGCGTGAAATTGCCGAGGAAGCTGTTTAGGTCCTTTGTGGAGCTAGAGGGTATGTACCGTAACATGGTTGAGCAATTTGTACTCTATGCTGTAAGCAATAACATTAAGAGCTTCACTAAGCTAAGAGCATTGAAATACCGTGAAATGAGGAACCTATATTCCCAACCACATTCACATTACGTATATACTGCATGCCGAGACACAAGCACTAGAGTGAAGAGCTTCTTAAGACTGAAGAAACAAAATCTTACTGAAAGAGATTACCCGGAGGTTAGGAGAGTCAGTATATGGCTTGACGATCACCTATGGAAATTAAACGGATACACATCAATCAGGATAGCTACTCATAAGGGATGGGTAACAGTAGAGTTTGAACCACATAAGCAATACTGGAAATACGTTAATGGAGGATAGAGGCCAGCTTCCGAAATAAAGGTAAAGCTTGATAAAAAGAATAGGCAACTAATCATCTACCTCACCTTCGTTAAGGATATTGAGAAGTATGAACCTAAAGGCTATTTATCAGTTGATGTTAATGAGAATAATATCACTATGCTAGTTGATGGTATTGCTTTTCTCTTCGAAACCAGTACTGAGAAGCTTATCCTAGGATACTATTACCGTAGAAAGAGGGTTCAGGAGAGATACGATAAACTCTACGGTGTAAGGTCGAGGATTAAGAGGAAGGCTATGAGGAAGCTTGGGGAGAGGAAGAAGCTCGATATACGGTGGAAAATAGCGAAAATAATAGTTAGAACCGCTTATGAGAAACGGTACGCTATTGTTCTTGAGAAGCTAGGTAAGAAACCGGCAAACAACATGTTTAGGAGGATTAGGGATAAGCAGTTGCGTTACAGGATTTTCCAAGCATCGTTTAGAGGAGTACAGAAAGCTATAGAGGAGAAGGCGAAAGAATACGGTGTACCGGTAACCTATGTTAATCCCAAGAATACTTCTAAGATATGTCCAAACCACAACTCATCGATAATCTACAGTAATGGCTCTAGAGTCGGGAGATGCAGTAAAAGAGGAGAATTATGGCACCGTGACGTGGTTGCTGTCTGGAACCTCCTTCTCAAAGCCCTACGGGGCTTGGAGCGTGGCTCCCATCGCCCCGTAGGGTCTATACTCGTAAATGTGAGGCTCATTCCTACTACATTACTATATGCTTCATGCTTCTTTAAATATTAAGGTAAGACTAGGGGCGAGTGTCTATGGGTAAGAAAAGTGTTTGTAATGAAAATCTCCCTGAATGGGCAAGAGGTTGGCTTGCAGGATTACTAGATGGAGAAGGTACAATTACTGCTAAGCGACATAAGAGAAGGCAGGATATTATTAATATCCAACCTATGATAGTCTTGAATAATACTTCACTTGAACTGCTAGAGAAAGTTAGGGGCATTCTGGGTTGTGGTACAATAGTTACTCATTCTCCATCATATACTAGAAAGCACCCTAATTGGAATATTGTCTGGCGTTTAGAGATTAAAGGGTCGTTCACTGTATATACTGTACTTAAGCAAGTATATCCTTATCTCATAGTTAAACGTAGACATGCTGAGATTGTTATGAAGATATGTGAAGAGAACATAAAAGCATATACCACTAACAAACCTGCGAACATTACATACCTTGAACACCTATTATCTGAACTTAAATCACTAACAAGAAGAGGCAAGAAGGTTGCCGTTAGCCTCGACCGCCACTCATGACCCTATAACCCTACCTAAAGGGTTATGGGCGAGGTGGAAGTCCCTAGGTGCGACCATGAACTTATATGAAATAATTGGAATAACCACCTAGGGACAAACGGTTATGTCCTAAATGCGGTAAGGATGACTCAAATAGTTCTAAAAGAAATTTCGGGCAAAATATATGTCTACTTTAAACACGGTCAAAAGTGGTGCTACGTAGGACCGCTTAGTGAGGTTAACTTAAGTAGCTTGATATTTACGCTTGAAAATTACCACAGCTTTACCACTAAATTTAAAGATATTAAGAAAGTATTTGGGGGATTACATATGAGTAAAGCGCTAATGTTTGTTTTAGGTATTTCCTTAATTCTTTCAGCATATAGTTTAAGTACTAACGTTAACCTTAGCGGACTTGCTTTAGCTTTAACTGTACTATCAGTACTAACACTTTCAACATTAATAGCATTTTACGAGTTAAGTCCTCTCCCAAGGATAAAATATTCCTACTTAGCATTAATACTTAGTAAAGGCTTATACTACTACTTAATTTTCACATTCACTTTTGTCGCAATAACGTTTATTGCTAGTTTACCTTTAACTTCACCATATAGTATTGTGGTTAATGTTCAGGGGGATGTCTTATCATATTCGATGAGTATTTCTCTTTCAACATTGTTGCTTACATCTATGGTAGTAGCTTTTCTTCAAAGACCTCTTAGGAATAAAGGCTGCATAATATACTTCATTATCCCTCTAAGTTTCGTTTTCCTCATGCTTTTAGGCGCTATAGTGGCTCAAGACACATTGGATATAGGATATTTGAGTTTCCTAGCTCTATCCACAATGTTTCTATCAGCGATAACTATTGCTTTGGCATTTGCTATTTCAACATTTATCAATGTTCTTAAGTCTATTTTAATCGGTGAAGCAAGGCTTTAACTACTTCTGCTTTCCGCTTAAGTATTCATGGAAGAAGTACCATGCTGCAAAAACGCCTATAGACAGCCCTAGACCTAAGCTTATACCCCAAGCTAAAGATGCTTTAACTTCTTCTGAAATTGCTGTTACATCTACTATTAATATTAGCGTTATAAAGAGTGTCATTAATAGCATGAATCCTTTCATCTTAGTTTCCATTTTCACCTTCTCAACAATAGCACTTAATAAGATAAACGTAAAGAATATTACGAAAATAACACTAACTATTCTAGCAACATATTCTACAATTAATGTCAATATGTGAAGGTATGTTGGGAAAAGTATTGATGCTAAAGAATATGTTGCTAATAATGCTAAGCCTAAGTTTAAGAACACCACTATTAAGCTTGAAACACTAACTATGTCTTTAAGGAATGGTTTAAGTATTTCATCAATTCTTATCAGCTTAAGTATTTTCCTTATAAATCTCGTCATAATTACCGCTACTAACACGTATATTACAATAACTCCTATTGAAAGAACTATTTTAGGTAAGTACACCATTAAATCTTCAAGAGTTAATTGTATGGCTTCCCAGAGTAAATAAATACCATCAGCTTCCATGGATTAGCCCCCCGTAAGAATAATTAAATGATAAAGTGTGCGGTAGACCATGAAGAGAATTAATAACATGGAGCTTAGTCCAATAATTCTTAAGCTCGTTTTAGCTGATTTCAACACCGCATAGGTTGTTAAATTATAGCTTGAAATACTTGTTTGATAGATTATTCTAGAATATAGTTGAACATAGGCTCGTGGAATGACGGCCAGCTCAGGTAAACTTGTTAAAGCCAAAGCTAAACCAATTACCCCTAAAACTGCTGAAGCAAGAAATACGGCAGAAGAATATGCTGAAACAGTATATCCTATAGTGCTAGCTAGGGTTAGAGCCAATGAGTTTGTACTTGCCAAAAGAATTCCTGCCTTAAACACACCAATTCTTCCAACAAGTTCACTGTACATTTTTGCGGCATACATGTTTACTCCAACTATAGAAAACCCGAACACCATCGCTAGTACTAAATGCAGTCTTGGTTCGGTAACACCATACACTAGTAACGGCATAGCTGTTAATAATAATAGGGCGTTTCTATGTGTTTTTGCAGGTCTACTAATCCAGAACATACTTGAACCTATAGTTGCTACGGTTTGCGCAAAACCTATTGAAGCAGCCATGTAATCTGGTGCTTTAAGATCATTCATGACTCTAGGAATCCATGCCATGCTAAGTAAGAGATACGATGAAAGAACTACTGTTAGTAAAAGGAAAATGTTTGCAGCACGGGTTTCGGCTTCAAAATCATCTTTACGAGCTACCTTCATGGAGCTATTGAATGTCCTAGTAGGTACTAGAGCTATTATTACCGTTGACAAAATGCCCACTATAAAAGCTGTTTCGTATAGATTAACATATTTATTCGGTGTAGTTAAGATAGCTAAAGTTGCTATAACTACTACTTGCCCTAAAATACTTGAAAGTGCGCCTAAAGCGCCTCTAATTCCAATAATTCTTCTATAATTCTCTTGTTTAAATGTGGAAAGCATTGTTGACTGCATGAATATGCTTGTAGGTAGAGTTGAAGCAACAGCTAAACCGTAAGAGATTGTCGTAATTAATTTATCATTTATTGTAAAGGGAATACTAAACCATACGATTCTCTCTAGCATGTGTGCGATAAGCAGTCTTGTCTTGGAAAGCTTTTTTGAACCGCACTTGTAAAGTAATGCACCTATTAGCAGAGAGAAAATTCCTGCGAAAATGTTTATCGAAAGTATTTCGCTTAAACTATAACCATTAGCTACTAAAAATATTGGAGTAACACTTCTAGTTACCGCAACATAAAATCCAGCAACCAATGCTTCAGAAGCAAACGAGAAGAATGCGAGATCATTTATTCTAAACACTACCTTTTCACGAGAAACCCTTAAACCTACCATTACTCAAACACTTTCCAATGCGCATATTTTTCTAACCTTGTACCACCTTCGTAGAAATAGAGTAGAATATAAACTTTACTTACATCTACTGCAATAAATGGGTAAAAGGGATTCGAATAAGGCAATTATGTTGTTTAAGTTTTCTTTAACTAATTATTTCAGATACATCATTTTCCATTTTATAAACTATCTTAACTAAGTGGTACTTGAGTGAGTATTTTATAATTATGAGCTATTATCTTACTTTGTCATTAATGTTTACGAAAAACCTTCTTATTTTAACCCTTGTTGAGTTGAAAATAGGACCACTCTCTATATTCTGAGTTTGTGAAGACACTAAAATGTTTTGAGGTATTCCATTAATATCAATTAATTGTCTTGGCATACACATGGTTTTTCCATAACTCTTTCCGTAAACCTTTGCTTTAACAAGTATTTTCCCTAAATTGTTTTCAATAACTATGAAGTCACCGGATTTTATTCCCAATCGCTTAGCGTCTTGAGTGTTTATATAGGCTATTGGAGGTATTGGACCGTATATTTCCGTGAATTGTGTATGCGTATAATTTAATGATGCGCTGTTAAGAAGAATGAACTCGTCTTGGTCTGTGTTTAAGGGTCCTTGTTGAGGGAGAGGTTTTATCTCGTAACTTTTAGCTTTTAAAGAGTAAAACTCTATTTTTCCTGATGGTGTTTGGTACCTATTTTAGGCTTACACCTTAACTTAAGAACCTTACCCTTTAGTAAATCTTCAAAGGAGCCGTTTTCAAAAGCGTTAGCAAGAGCTTTTCTCAAGGCTTTCCAGGGATTTTCGTAAATCTATTCTTCCTTCACGTTAAGTCTTTTAGCAAGCTCTCTCATAACCCATATTTCATCCTTGCTTTCACCTAAAGGCTCAATAACTTTCCTTGACAACCTAACATAACTATGTGAATATGGTATTACAACATCGTCTTTTTCCAAATATGATGGAGCAGGTAAAATAATGTCAGAATACTTTGCTGTTTCAGTCCATCTAACTTCATGTAAAACTACGAATACATTGTCTCTAATAAGTCCTTTACGCAAGCTCTGTTGGTCAGGTAATGTTAGGAGAGGATTCATGTTGTAAATATATGAACTTGAATCTTTCCTCTTCAATTAATTTAGCTAATCTACCTTGGCTAACAATCGGTGTTTTTCTCTTTAGGAAACATTCTCCCGTTAAATATTTAATATCAATATTCCACCCTCTACTGTTGCTATAGTAGAATACTCTATGTATTCCGAGAAGAGCTGGTATAAGTGAAATAGCCCTAACAGCTTCAGCACCATAAATGCTTTTCTGAATTTCAAAGCCTATTAGTGTTAAACTAGGCCTTAATTTACCATAGGCTTCCCCAATAGCCTCTATTTTACACCATGGAACATTAGTTATTTTTCTAAAGTTTTAGTACTCCACTTAAGCGCTTCCCTTTTGAATTCTTCGAAACCATATGTATATTTTGAAATAAACCTTTCATCTATGTATCCTTTTTCTATGAGATACTTAGAAATGCCGTAAGCCAAAGCAACATCGCTTCCAGGGCGAGGCTGTAGAAATATGTTCGCTCTTTCAGCTGATTCGCTAACTCTAGAGTCGATAACAGCTATTTTCGCTCTTCCCTCTTTTCTAGCTTTAAGAGCTAAACGCCATAGGTGAATAGAGCTTACTGCAGCATTAAATCCCCAAAAACTATGAGCTTTGCTTTCTCAATTTCTTCAGGTAATGCTCCATAACTTGATCCGTAATGGAGAGAGATGGCTTCATGTCCCGATGCACTACATATTGTATAGTCTGTTCCCGTTGCTCCAATAGCATTCTACAGTCTTAATGGAAAATACCATGTTAGGAGCCCCATGTTACCAGCGTATTCTAAGTGAAGAACTGCTTTAGAACCATGCTTTTTTATTACTTCCATCAACTTATCAGCTATAATATTTAATGCTTCTTCCCAGCTTATTCTCTTAAAACTGTTTGAAGGCTTATTTCCGATTCTAATGTGGGGGTAAAGCACTCTATTTTTATAAACATACTCGTTATCCCTAATTGTTCTAGGACAGAGGAAATTGTTTGTAATGGGATTTTCAGGATCTCCAATTACCTTTAAAACTTTACCCTCAGAATCAACATGTACTTTCAAAAAACATATATCGTAACAATCACGTGGACACACTGTCTTTACAATTCTTAACAATTTCACCTACCCTATATCTGCTTATAAGATGTTTTGCTTAAAGACGATATTAGCATTGCTAAAATAATCATTCCTGCACCTGCTATTTGAATTAAACTTAAGACTTCACTCAAAATTACATAGGCAAATAATGATGCAAAAACAGGTTCTGAAAGGAAAATTATTGATGCAATCGCGGGGCTTACATATCGTTGACCATAAACTTGTAATGTGAAAGCAAAAACACTGCAAAAAACTGCTAAATATACTAATATAATTAGAGTTCCATGAGTAATCTGTTCAAACCCATTATCTAAAAAGTCGGGTATGGAATAAGCTAAAGCAGGTAATATTTCGAAAAAAGTGAAAACTAAGGGGTCTCCTTCACCATAAGCATCAACAATTATTATTTGTGCTGCCCACATTACAGCACTTACTAAAACTAATAGGTCGCCAATATTGAAGCCCGTTGACGGAGAGGTTAGTAAATAAAGTCCTGTCATCGAAAAAATTAATGCTAAAGCAAGCCTAGAATTGTATTCTCTTAAAATTAAAGCAACATAGATGTGCACAAAAATCACGTTAAGACCTGTTATGAATGCTGAATTAGAAGCTGTAGTGAACTTAGTACCCCACCCTTGCAGCCATAAACCTAGAGAATAAGCAATACCAGCCATTAAACCTCCTTTCACAGCTTTCCAACTAATCCCTTTTTTCAAGTAAACATACACTAGGTAAGGAAGTAACACCATTAAGGCTAAACTACTTCTAACCCAAGTGTAAGTATAACTGCTCACCTCGGAAACCACGAGTTTTATTGCTGGAAAAGAAGACCCCCATAGAATGGAAGTAAGAAGTAAAGCTGAAACACCATACGTAACTTTATTTTTTGGCATAGCAACTTCCCTATCATTTTTGTTCATAATTTAGTCGCTGATTTTATCGAAAATTTGCTTACAGACCTTTTTTGCTTAAGCTATAGAGGTATAAAGGATTTATAGGATTTTCTCTTTAGATTTCTCCTCGAGGTTAAATTTAGTTGTTTAATACAATTTACCAACCTGTAATTGCAGGTTTAATTCAAGGGCTTTTAGAATGGTTACCTATAAGCAGTAGTGGCCAGGTAATGATTTTTCTCGCTAGCGTTTTGGGCTTGAATTTAAGTATGGCTTATTCTCTTTCAATATTTCTGCATTTAGGAACAACTTTTTCCGCCATCATATATTTCAAGAGTAAGATAGTTAGAGAACTTAGGGGTTCAAAATATTTAATTAAGCTATGGTTTTATGTAACTATAGCAAGTATTGCAATAGGCTTTCCGCTTTACATTGCATATTTTAGGTTCCTTGAGAGCATTAGTTTAGATATTGTGTCGTTAAGTGTTGGCATCTTACTTATACTGACAGGTATAGTAGCATTTAAGGTAAGGGGGAAATTTAGTACTAAATCTAAGCTTGAAATTAAAGATTTTTTGCTTCTAGGTTTTATTCAGGGATTGTCTGTTATTCCAGGTGTTTCTAGAAGCGGAATTACAATAACTTTGCTTCTATGGTTAGGATTAAAGCCTGAGAAAGCTGTTGAAACAAGTTTTCTTGCATCTATACCTGTACTACTTTTAGCAAGTATTTACGTTGCCTCGGTATCAACACTTTCACCTATGGGCTTTATTGCGCTTATTACGTCTTTTATTTCGGGGATAATATCAATAAGCTTCATGATTTCATTAGCTAAGAGGCTTCCTTTTCATTATTTTGCATTAGCTATGGGTTTAATTATGGTTTCAATGACCGGGGTTGCAGTGTTTGTTTTTCAATCGTAACCTCCCGATAACTCTCTCCTCCTCTCTCTAATTATTTCCCTAATTACAGCTTCCTCATGCTCCTTGTCCCCTAACGGCCCCTTTAGCCTTTTAGGTAGGTATAGTAAAGTATCTTCTGGACCATAACATACCATCGTGTCTCCAGGTAGCAGGATAGTGTCGCCACGTGGTGCTCCAATGAACTTTTCTTCTCCATTAACTTTTCTATAAATTGCTAAAACCAATACACCTTCATCATTAAGCTTTAAGTCTCTAAGCTTCCTATTGGCTAGCCAGCTTCCCTCCTTTACCTTAATCATTGATATAGTGTATCCTTTACTTAACCCTAAGAGTTGTTCATAATCGTAAACTTTTATTTGAGTGAATTTTTCAAGAGCTCGCTCTATTATCCAGCTTAGCCCCCTATCTACAAGCTTAGATTTACCAAAGAACAGTAAAACCAGGAGTCCTATTGCTAACCAGAAAACTCTGGCAGCTGATTCAGCAGGCGTTGCACCAACAAACGTGAGCACAAGTGTAGCCATAGCTGATGTCAGACCAGCGCTTCCTAAAAGCATAAGTATCCTTATAATTCTCCTTCTGACAGGATGGGAAACAACATATTCTGATTCAGAAGTAGTAAATCCCACACCGGAGAATGCTGATTGAGCTTGGAATGCTGCAACATCTCTTGAAAGCCCGGTCATTTTTAAAGCTACAGTGCCTATTCTGACAACAATTATTGAGAAAAGCACTACAAATAGGAAAGTTATTAGCGCCGTCAAGTCTTTAACACCTAGTTTAGAGTCTAAGTTTTCAAATTGAGAATCTGAGTTCGTGTAAGATAAAAATCTTTAGTAAAATTCTTCCTTAAAACGTCAAAGTGCGCTCAGACCTGGCCACTTCGATCACTAATCTCTAAAGGGTGTGTCTTCATCACAGCATGTAAGTTATATTTAGATAGCTACTCTTTAGATTTTACCCCCTTAAGTTTCTTAAGAAACCTTATTAGCCTTATGCTTTCGATCCAAAGTATTATTGATGCTAGAGACCCGGTTATAATAGCGAAAATGTTTCCGCCACCAAACACTATGTAAAGTATTGTTACTGTGGTAAAGAAAACAGCGTAAGGTACTAGTCTAGGTATAAGTGTTCCATAAACTGAAGTGTAAGCGTATAGAATGGGTGGTTTAGAGGATCTCCTAACTAAATATAGTCCATCACGTGTTTTTTCAACTAAACCTAATTCTACAAGTCTATCTAAATGGTATTTAGCTGTTGAGGGGCTTTTAAACCCTATTTTTCTCTGAACTTCTCTAACACCTAGCGCATTTCCCTCTTCAACAAGTAATAGATACACTTTTAAAGTCGACATTCCAATGTCTTTCAGTTCTTTTTTCAAAGTATTTTTCACCGACTACAGTATCTGCTTCAATAATCGAGACTACGTTTTAAATTACTTTTCTAACAATAAACCAAGCTATAATAGAGACAACAAATCCCATAATGAAGATATAGGCCATTGTAGCCGTAGGTGCTGTCGTTGTTCTCAGGAATTCTTCTTCAGAATAAGCTTTTCGTGCTTCAACGCCGCCTTCGAGTGAGGAGGTGCTTAGAGAAGTTGCTGTAGGCGTAATTGTCGGCGTCGTTGTCATAGTTACAGTAGTTGTTCTAGGGGTAGGTGTTGGGGTAGGCGTTGGAATTGGAGGTAAAGCTGAAGTATCTAGGGTTACAGTAAATGTTGGTGCTGGAGGAACACATTTAAGAAGCAATGGATTGTCTGTTTTAAAGTAAGGTATCCATGAGTTTTTATAATAAACTATTCTAGAGTTCCATCCGGCATAACCAGGTTTAGCTATTGCAGAAATTTCGTAAATATCTTCGTAACTTAATCCTTTAATTGCTCCGTTTCTAACAAGTAACTCTAGTTCTATCTTAACTACATTACCCCAATCTATAGTTTCTAAATCGACAATGGGTATTTTTAATTCGCTTATACTAACTGCTTCCACGTTTTCAAGCGGAACAGTTAGCTTTTGTGCTACATGGTTTTTAACGTCTTTTTCAAAATCTAAAAGTGATCCCTTATACTTAATTCCTATAGCAGTTACTTGCACATTACCATTAACTTTGTTAAATACGTAAATAACGTTGTTTAGCTTCTCAGAGAACCAGGCCTGTTCTAAAGATGTGTTTTTAACACGCAATACTGCTAAGTACTCAGGTAAGGGTAAGAAGTTCTCTTCTAACTGGAACCTTATAGATAAAGCGCTACCTGAGCCTAAGCCTACTTCCTTTAGATTAACAAGACTTAAGATAACTTTTAATCTAGGATCTGCTGTACTTTGCTTAACGTATTGTCCGTAGCTTATAACGTTGTATCCTAGTTCTCTTAACATATTTTCGTTAATTTCTATTCCTGGTTTATTCAGTAAGACCTCGTATGAATATTCATCCAACGGATTAAAACATGCCATCAGACTTTGGGGAAGCAATATTAGTACTGTCAACACTAAAATAGCAACTAACCTAAGTAATCCTTTAGTAAACATCATTTACTACTCCCTCTCCTGTTAAGCTTTCTTCTAACTATGTATAAATCTAAAGTTTCGAACACTTTCTAAGTAATAAGTGAAAGTATTTTATCAAGCATTTTCAAGCCGCTTCCTGTAAGCACTATTATAACGTTACTTTCCTTTTCAATAACCCGTTCACTTAGGGCTTTTAGTAATGCACTGAACGTAACTGCTGATGTAGGTTCAACAGTGAATCCCATGCTCCACAGCTTTTTAAGTGACTTTTTGATTTCGTCGTCAGTAACATAGTAGCATGTACCCTTAGTTTCCTTAACTGCTAAAACCATCTCACCTATCCTAGGAGGATTGATTATTCTTAGTCCATCAGCTAACTTAGAGTACTCAACACCCATTCCGTAGCCAAGTTCGTAGCATAGCCTAGCATATCCTGAAGCTTGTACTGCGATAAGCCTGGGTAATTTAGGAATTTCACCCATTTTCTTAAGTTCAACAATTCCCTTATATATTCCTAAAAGAAGTCCTCCGCTGCTTGTAGGTACAATTATTGCATCAACATTGCTTATCCCTATTTGTTCGTGAAGCTCAAAGGCTATGGTTTTAATTCCCTCTATGAAGAAGGGATTCCACCAGTGTCCAACATATACTCCGTAGCCTTTCCTTTCATGCTCCCTAGCCTCATGATTAACTTTTTCCCTAGAACCTTCAACTTCATAAACATTTGCACCTAAGGCTTTAAGCATTCTCTTCTTACCTTCGGGTGCATCTTTAGGTATGAAAATGTTTGCTTGCATACCGTAAATAGATGAAAATAATGTAAAAGCTATTCCTGCATTCCCTGAGGAATCTTCAATAATGCTTTTAATTCTAAGCTCCTTCACTTTAGCTATAGAAATTAAAGCTCCTCGATCCTTAAATGAACCTGAAGGTAACAAGTATTCTAGCTTAAAAAACGCATTAACCCCCCTTATTCTTTTCTTAACTATAGGTGTTGGGCTTATAGGAGCCATATTTAGTGTTTTTAACCTTATAGGGAGTAAGTTTGCATAACGTCTAATATCCATGAAATCGGTGTTTAAAACATCTTTAAATCTATAGCTTTCAACATCTTTATACGCTATAGTCAATGTTCCATTATCTTCTTCATGCTTCCAAAACCACTTTTTAGAAGGCAATTTTGTTCCACAGCGTAAACATTTTATATCATACTTAACCATTTTCTCTAAGCCTCGTCCAATCAGTAATGTTGTTGGAAGATAATATTAAAACTAGCTGTTCCTACTACACATGAGAGAGGAGGTTAAGCAATGGTTTCGGAGGAAAGAAAGATTTTTCTACATAAAGGTATGAGAATCGTAGGTATATTTACAAAACCCGATGAACCCCCACCATGGCCTATGGCTATTTTCCTTCATGCATACTCTAGTAATAAGAATGATAATGGTAAAATTTATCCTCCCTTAGCTAAAGCCTTAGCTAAAAAAGGTTATGCTAGTTTTCGCTTCGACTTTAGATATTCTAAGCCTCCATGGAATGCTTCAAATGAAAGCGATGGTTACTTAAGTGACATGAAGCTTTCCGAATGGATTGATGATGCTTTATTTATTGCTGAACAATTTTCAGAAAAGGAATACATAGATTATACTAGAATCGGTTATGTTGGCATAAGCTTAGGCGGATTTGTAAGCTTATATGCTGCTGCAATGACAGATATTGTATCTTATGTTGTAGCAGCATCTGCTCCCATAGAACCCTATGCTCCATTCCTAAGATTGGGGTTTAAACTTAGAGAAGACGGATCAATGGTACTTGAAGATTTAGGACTTAGACTCAGCAGAGAAGCTGTTGAAGAGTTACGTAGTTACACGCTTTTCAACATCATTAGGAAACTTAGAGATAAGAAAATACTTTTAATATATGGTGAAAGAGACGTTATAACTCCTCCTGAGGGAGGAATAAAGGTTTGCTTAATTTTAGGGGAGAATTGTGAATTAAAAATTGTGGAAAACGCTAACCACGGATTTGCTACAGTAGAAAACATGCTCATAGAAGCTATTGTAGAGTGGATTTATGAAAATATTTAAGAAGTACTTATCTCTTTAATATTGGAAAAGCGTATAGTACACTTACTTTCTACACCTAAACCGTGGTAGAAATGCTTCGTAGAATGCTTGCAATAATGATGCTTATAGTAGTTATTTCCAGTTTACCACTTACCGTAGTTCTCACTGTTTCAACGTCAATAAAGGAGGAAGGTTTCAGAAGAACCGTTAGCATTCTAGTGCCTGCGGTTTCACAAACCGAGAAAGGATTAGTAGGTGTTATTTCTAACTTAACTGTTACTGTAAAATATCCGGGAAGTGGCAACATATATGTTTCAACAATGCCTTTAACGCAAATCGATATGCAGGCATCAGCGAGAACAGCAGCTATTGTTGCATCAACACTTTTAGGATATAATCCTTTGAACGTAGACTTCTACGTCTCCATGGAGAGTCCAGCAATAACTATCGGAGGCCCAAGTGCTGGAGCAGCAATGACAATCGCTATGATTGCTGCTTTAGGAGGGTTTCAAATAAACCATAGTGTAATGTTAACCGGAATGATAAATCCTGATGGTACAATAGGCCCTGTTGGAGGAGTAAAGGAGAAGCTTGAAGCATCAGCTAAGGCAGGAGCTAAAGTATTTCTAGTGCCTATAGGTCAAACAATAGTTTATGAGAGAAAAATAGAGTATAAGAAAATAGGGCCCTTCATACTTCAAACCGTAAAGAAAGTTCCTGTAAACATTTATGAATACGGTAAGGAACTTGGTGTAAAGGTTGTAGAGGTAAGTAATATAGCTGAAGTTGTAGAGCACGTTTTAAACGTAAGCATACCTTACATTAACTTTACAACTACAGAACCAACATATAGTAGTGAAGTAAAGCACGCACTAAATGAGCAGATAAGCTATTTTAAACAGTGCTTCAATGAAATAAAGGAATCTATTAAGGTCTCACCTAAAGTGGAAGGTATTGTTAATGAAGCAGAAGACCTTATGAATAAAGCATTAACGCTTCAGAGAAGAGGTCTACTATACTCAGCTGCAAGCAGTGCTTTTCAAGCAGCATACACTATTGACTATGCTAAAGTTCTGTTGAACTTTGAGAGTAAAGGCGAAAAGGTTTTAGAAGAACTTTACAACGAGGTAAATGCTTCAATTGTTGAAGTAGAAACAATTTTGAATAAAACAAAACCATCAAAATTAAGTGATGTAGGGGTTCTTATAGCCTCCCATTATAGACTTCTTTTAGCTCAAAAGTTTCTAAGAAAAGCTGGAGACCTTTATTCTCAAGGTGAAATTGAGAAAGCACTTTTAAACCTAGTTTATGCTAAGTGGAGAGCCATTACCGCTAAGTTATGGCTCAACTCTTTAGGTTTAGGGCTAATTAGTTTACCTGGTGAATCTGCTATTCTAAGATATTCTCAAACAATAGTTTATGAAGCGTACAGTGTTGTAGCATACGCTACTTCACTTCTTGAAGACTTAGGTGTGGTATCAGATCCTATAGTTGATGCTGCATTAGAGGATTTAGAGGATTCCAGAAATGCTATGGAAAAGGGAGATATTTACGGAGGGCTAGGTTTAGCTTTATCTTCTACTGCTGAAGCAACAACGGCCATCCATAAATACTTTACTGTGAACGTTGATAAGCAAAGGGAGGCTGTTAAAGCAATAGCTAAAGGTTACATAGCTAAAGCTAAAGAACTAGGTGTAGAACCCATTCTCTCACTAGGATATTACGAATTTGCTAAGCAGCAGGAAAGTATCTTAGACGAACTATACTTTTATGAACTTGCTTCAATGCATTCTAAAGTGTTAATAGACATTTACTTAATAAGCTCCATGGGAAACGTTACTACTACAACAACGTCTAAAACATTAGTGAAGGAAAAGCCTACGATCACCCCGCAAACCACCAATACTACAACATCTAGTGAAACAATTACGGTTACTGAAAAAGAAACCATAGAGTTTATGAGTGTTTTAGAGAAAATCTTTCCATTAACACTAGCGTTCTTAGGGGGCTTACTAGTAGGACATGCTCTTAAGAAAAGGAGCTCAGCTACCCCAGGGTAATTTTTTACCTCATTAGAGAAGCTTCGGTTGGCATGACTTTCTTCATCGCTACATAGAAAATTTAGGGGTAAAGAAAAATTAAGTTTAACTCAAAAAGGTTTTACTTGAGAGCGCCGAGTTTACCTTCCTTCCTTAGTCTGTAAACTCTCCATGTCGGCGTTACATGTCTTGGATGGCTTGCTTTAACAGTGTCTACTCTTCCTTTAGCAGTATTCTTAGGCCATGTCTTAGGTTCTTCTGGGTTCTTATAGGCTATTTCAGCAATTTCCTTCATTCTAGCAGCATACCTCTCAAGGTTCTCCTTGGTTTCGGTATCTGTAAACTCTATCATTAATGCTTCATGAACTATTAGTGGGAAGTATATTGTTGGCGCGTAGAATCCTGCATCTAATAGTCCTTTAGCTACGTCCTCTGCTGTAACGTTTACTTCGTGAGCCATGGGTTCGGCGCTGAATACTACCTCATGCTTTCTGAATCTTTCAGGACCATAGGGTAAGTCGTATCCTCTAGTGCCTTTAAGTAGCTTCGTGAAGTAGTTCGTGTTAAGAACTGCTTGCTCCGTTACCTCCTTTAGACCTTGTGGTCCGAGACTTAATATGTACGTGAAGCCCCATAGTAGTGGGACTACGTTTCCAAAGAATGCTTTCAACATTCCTATAGAGTATGGTCCTGGCCATTTAAGGTAGTATTTTCCTTCTTTCTCGTCATATTCTATTTTGGGTCCAGGTAATAAATCACCTAGCTTAATGCCTTTCTCCTCATCTACAACAATGTTTCTTACACACACAGGTCCTGCTCCAGGGCCTCCGCCACCGTGTGGTGATCCGAATGTCTTATGGATGTTTATGTGTGCTATGTCGAAGCCCATATCTCCAGGTCTAGCATAGCCCATTATTCCGTTAAGGTTTGCACCATCATAGTATAGTAATCCATCTACCTTATGTATTTCCTCAGCTATTTCTAAAATGTGCTCTTCGAATAAGCCTAAAGTGCTTGGATTGGTTAGCATAAGCCCTGCTGTATGTTCTGAAACCGCTGCCTTAAGAGCATCTATGTCAACATTCCCATCCGGCGCTGATTTAATCTCTACTACCTTAAACCCTGCCATAGCGGCGCTTGCAGGGTTTGTACCATGAGCTGAGTCTGGAATAATTATTTCTGTCTTTTTATCTAATTGGCCCTTTAACTCATGGTATTTTCTTATAAGTAAAGTCCCGGTTAGTTCTCCATGGGCTCCAGCAGCCGGATGAAGCGTGCACGCGTCCATGCCGACAACGTTTGCTAACCACTTCTGCAACATATAAAGTGCTTCCAAGAGGCCTTGAATTGTTCTTTCATCCTGAAGAGGATGTAACCATGCTACTCTAGGATCGTTAGCTACTTCAAAAGCTATTTTCGGATTATACTTCATAGTGCATGATCCTAGAGGTACTGGGCCATTATCTACACCGTATGCCATTTGTGATAAGTCAACGAAATGTCTGACAACTTCCACTTCTGAAAGTTCGGGAAGATTCGGCGGAGATGATCTTGCAACTTTTTCCGGAATTCTTAATTCTCCTACTTCCTTCCTTATTTCCTCTTCAACTTCAGGAACTAGGAATCCTATTCTTCCAGGGGCTCCTAACTCATATATTATAGGTTCATCCCACTTTGCTTGACGGAAAACCATAACTCACACCTCCCCCTCCTACTTACCCATAATTTCCCTTATTGAAGAAACAAGCAAGTCTATATCACCTTTGTCATGCATTTCCGTTACACAGAAGAGCGCTGTTTCACCTAGTTCTGGGAACCATTTCCCAACATAAAGTCCTCCATGTATGTCTCTCTTCAGCAACTCCTCATGTACCTTTTCATACTTTACACCAGCGTCGTCAAAGTTTACTGTAAATTCTTTGAAGAATTCGCTCTTAAACACAGGAGCTTTAACACCATCTATTTCGTTAAGCTTCTTAGCCGCATAGTGTGAACGATACATTATTAGTTCTCCTAGCCTTCTGAAGCCATGTTTACCTAGTAAGGCCATGTAAACTGCTGCTCCAAGAGCGCATAGCATTTCGTTAGTACATATGTTTGATGTTGCTCTTTCTCTTCTAATGTGCTGCTCTCTTGTTTGCAAAATCATTGCAAATCCTAATTCTCCATCATGTGTTGTTGTTAAGCCCATGATTCTGCCCGGCATTTGCCTAACAATTCTCATATCCCATTTGGCGGCAAATATTCCTAAGTAGGGTCCACCATAGTTCATACCTAAACCTAAGGGTTGTCCCTCACCAACAGCTATGTCAGCACCTAGCTTGCCAGGAGCCTCAAGAACCCCTAAGCTTATTGGGTCAACACCTATAATGAATAGTGCTCCACAGTCATGAGCTATTTCACCTATTGCCTTAGCATTTTCTTCTATGAAGCCCAGGAAGGAGGGGTTTTCAATATAAACTGCTGCAACATCCTTGGGGCTTAACTTCTCCTTTAAATCTTCTAAGTCCATGAGCCCTGTTTCCTTATCGTACTTTACTTTCTCAACCTTAAGACCCTTAGGTTCAGCATATGCTTTAATTACTGGTTCATGATACGGATTCATTGTTGAAGGAACTAGAACCCTTGTTTTACCTTTCTTCTGAATACGTATAGCCATTAAGAATGATTCTGCAGCAGCTGAGGCCCAATCATACATTGATGAATTAACGATTTCCATTTCTAGCAAATCAGCCATCATGCTTTGATACTCGAAAAGCGCTTGCATTAGACCTTGGGAAAGTTCTGGCTGATATGGTGTATAAGCCGTGTAAAACTCAGCACGCGACATAATGTATTTGACAACTGCTGGTACATAATGTGGCCAAGAGCCGCCTCCCAAGAATACTGGTGGATTCATAAACACTTTATTTTTGCTGAAAAGTTTCTCGACAAACTTTCTAATCTCTAGTTCGGACAGTGGTCTTCCAAGGCCTATCTCTAGTTTATTCCAATCACCCTTAAATCTAGCGCCCTCAGGTATGTCCTTAAAAAGCTCTTCAATACTGCTAACGCCAATGGTTTTCAGCATTTCCTTTTTAATGTTTTCTGGAGAATTTGGTAGCCAAGGATGCACTACCAAAATATAACCCCAACTACATATCTCTTTTTCAGATTCTTAAAACGATTTCCATAATGAAACTAATAAGAACATCTGAAAATGCTAATTAATGGTATTTTCTACGATGAAATATTTAGCTTTACAATAATATTATTATAGGTTTGCTTAAATTTGAGAAACCATCATACTATGATATTGGTTGAGGCGAACTTCTATGGTCATAAAGACGCATCTTTGGGAATTTCACGAAAAGGAACTTGGCGCCACAATGGGCGAATTCGGCGGCTGGGAAGTGCCGATGCTATACACTAGCTCTATGGAGGAACATAACATAGTTAGAACAGCTGTTGGAATATTTGATGTAGCACATATGGGAAGAGTAAAGCTAACAGGACCTGACGTACTACCATTCCTTCAGAAACTTTATCCGAAAGACATGTCTAAAACTAAGGAGTACTGGATGTCGGGTCCAACACTAGCTCTTAACGAATATGCTAGAGTAAAAGACGATGAAATGGCATATAAGGTTTCTGATGAAGAATGGTTCGTGATAGTTAACGCGCCTTATAGAGAGAAGATGCTAAAATACTATGATGAAGTAATTAAGAAATACGGGTTTAAAGTTCAAGTTGAAGATTTAACACTTAAGCTAGCTATGATAGCTGTGCAAGGACCAAAAGTAGAAGAGGTTTTCGAAAAAGTTGGCGCCGGATGGGCAAATGATCTTCACACATTAGAATTTAGAATGAATGAGGAGATTGCTGGACAAAAGGTTTACCTAATAAGCAGAAGCGGCTGGACAGGCGAGGATGGATTCGAAATCTGGGCTGAACCTAAGGCAATGGTTGAAATATATCGTGCACTACTAAAAGCTGGAGCTAAACCTGTAGGTATTATATGTAGAGATACACTAAGGATAGAAATGGGCTTCGTTCTAGGAGAAGACGAGTATGGTGAAGATCCGACAAAGTTCCCGCCAGCATGCTGCTTAAGATATGGCTTAGGCGCCATAGATTGGAATAAGAGAGGATACATAGGTGAGGAAGCTCTTAGAGCATGTAGACGTGAAGGTTGCAGATGGATTAGAGTAGGTATTAGAATGAAGAAGAAGCATGCTAGAGCAATACTTAGACACGGATATACTGTTTATGTTGAAGACCAACCCGTAGGTTGGATAACAAGCGGAACATATTCACCGTATCTTAGAAGGTCAGTAGGGCAAGCGTACATTGATGCAAGATATGCTTTGTTCGGAGACACTGTTGAAGTTGAAATAAGAGGGAAGAGATACGAAGGAAGAATATTTGACTTCCCATTGATACCTGGAAGACCTGTAGTTAAATAGTTTTAAGTTAAAAAGGTTTTTTTGAATCCTATCCCATAACAACACATGTCCCCCATGGGGGTTTAAACCATGAGCACAACAGAATTCGAAGTTGCAGGTAAAAAGTACTTAGTAAGAACAGACATGAGATACACTAAAACAGATGAATGGGCAAAGAAGGAAAATGGGAAAGTTAGAGAAGGAGTAACAGACTACGCTCAGAAGGAACTAAAAGATATTGTTGGCGTAGAACTTCCTGAAGTTGGTCAGGAAGTTAAGAAGGGCGAAGCAATAGGAACTCTTGAATCTGTTAAAGCAACAGCTGATTTCTATGCCGCGGTTTCAGGTAAAGTAGTTGAGGTCAATGAGAGACTTCTGGATGAACCTGAACTTATAAACAAAGACCCATATGGTGAAGGCTGGTTAGTAGTTATTGAAATGAGTGATCCAAAAGAGTTCGAAGAACTCCTAACCCCTGAACAATATATTGAAATGCATAAGAAGGAAGGTGGACATTAAAAAGCAAAACCCTTAACCTAATTTATTTTTTAATTCACTTCTAAATTGAATCATTAAACAACCTTCATCATTACTGCATCGTGATAATCCACTATAACCTTAATGTAGCTTCTTAGCATGTTGTCTACTTCTTCATCTCCTGTATCAACTCTTAAAACATCGAGGTTTCTTATTTTCCTCCATGTAGCGATAACTATTATGTTCCTCTTTCCGCCAACTCTTTTTATAACTTCGGAAGATATTTGCTGATTTCCTCTACCGAAAATAAAGCCTTGCCCTCCAATAGGGGTTACTATTATTTTAGCTTTAGGATATTCTTTCAAAAGCTCTAAGAGGCCTTTTTCATCAAGGTCTTTACCTACAAGTTTACCATTATATATTGCGTCAACTCCAAGCAGTGTTTTCTCTATTTCAAGCTTATCAGCTATTGCTTTAACAGTTGTTCCAGCACCTAAAATATAGAGTGTATCAGATTCCATTTCTTCAACAATTCTTTCAGCAATAGCTTTACGATTATCCTCTTCATCTGCAATATCAGTACTTGGCTGCTTAGATGCTTGAACAAGCCCTGCTACAATAGGTACTTTAAGGTAGCCATAAAGTCTTGCTCTTAAAACGTTTTTCCTATAAGCTTCCTCATCAATGTCTAAAACTTCTTCTTCAACTATTCTAGTGTTGCCTTTAGCAAACGCTTCAACTATTCTTGCTGCTGCTTTAGGATTCACTGCGAAAACAGCGCTGAACATTTTAACTCCTGAAGGTATTCCTAATACGGGTATTTTCATATCTACAGCGTCAGCTACATCTCTAGCAGTGCCGTCTCCTCCAACAAACACTATGATATCTACTTTCTCCTCAAGCATTTGCTTAGCTATTCTCCTAGTATCTTCGGCTGTGGTTTTTTCTGAAAACAATTCTCCAACAACTTTAACTACTTTACTACTGTGTTTAGACTTCTTAGCTACATTTTCACCCATAACTTTAGGTGCTACGTAAAGTTCGAAGTCCTCAAGTTCTAAACTATTTAAGAATTCCAAAGCTCTACCTGGAGTAACAGGTTTAGCACCCTTCTTTAACGCTATATAATAAGCTTCACCATCAGTTCCCTTAAGACCAACTCTACCTCCCATACCAGCAATAGGATTAATGATGAGTCCGAGCCTCAATTTGGCCAAATTTCCTTCCCAGCTTTTAGGCTATAAGCCTAAGTATAATATAAGTGTACCTTATATGTAGTAGCTGATGAACTAAGATAAAGCGGTTTAAAATGATTTTGAAGAAAAGAATAGGAAACTTCACCGTAGTAGCGCTACCTATAAAAATGAAACTATGGAAGCCTGGGGAACAGCTTCTTCCTAAAATATGTGAAAAACTTAAGAAGTACGTAAACACCGGAGACTTCGTAGTTTTCTCGGAAAAAGCACTTTCAGTAGCTTTAGGAAACATTTATGATGAAAATAAAATTAAGGTCTCGTGGTTGTCTAAAGCTATAGGTTTCATCGTCATGAATATCATGTGGGGATATTTTTTAGGGAAAATATCCAGACTAAAAGATGAAACGTTAAAGTGGATTAGGAAAGCACCACTAAGCGAAATAGCTGCTCACAAACAGCTCTCGCTTAAAGTTGGTGGAATTTTACAAATGCTTAAGCCTTCATCCGAAGCAGGCATAGACACATCAAACTTACCGTATTCTTATGTTTCATTACCTCTTACAAAATGCTCCCTAATACATAAGCTTAGGAAAGGTCTTGAGAAATGTTTAGGCAAAAAGATTTCAGTAATTATTGTTGATAGTGATAGAACATATGTTCATAGAAGACTAGACATTGCTTTAGCATCGAGAAGCACATGTGTTAAAGGCTTAAGAAATTACGGAGTCGTATCATACATTGCTGGTAGAGCTTTCAGAACCGCTTTTTATCCTAGAGCAACACCAATAATGTACTCTGGAGTAAAAATTGATCTAAGGCTTTTACTTGAAATATCGGAGTTAGCTGATAAAGTAAGAGGTTATGGCGCTGGCAGAACAGTTTTCGAAACAGCCGAAAGATTCCATACAAGTATTGAGGGTGTAACCTGGGATATGTTATCCTCTATACCTCACTATCCAGTTGTGATAGTCAAGTTTATTCGGAGGAAACTCTCATAAGAAAATAATGCATTAAAGTTAGGTGTTTAAGCGGAATGTATTCTGCAAAACTTAAAGTCGGCATCGAAGGCCTAAACTTTGACGCTGCCCACTACACTAAGGGGTCTGAAGGAAAATGCATGAATATTCATGGACACACTTTTAGATTAAGCGTTGAAGTTGAAGGCGAAATAAATCAAGAAACAGGTTTTGTAATAGATTTTACTATTTTAAAAAGAATAGTGAAAAACATTATTGATGAATATGACCATAAATTAATAATACCGAGAAAAGATTATGAAAAAACAATGCTTAGAGGAGCGTTTCGCAGCGATATTAAAATAATAGATTTTCCTGAAGCATCAACAGAATATATTGCCTTAGACATAGCACGTAAAATCTACGAGAAAATAAACATGCCTGTTAAGGTTAAACTATACGAAGGATTAAGCAATTACGTAGTCGTTGAATTTAAAAATAACGGTAGTAACAATATGGGAGATGATATGGTGTGAAAGACGTTCAGAATGAGAAACCAGTTTACCCTATTTACATAAGTAGAGTTGGTGTTAAGAATATTAAGAGGAGAATAATTCTTGAAAGCCCTAAGGGAAGGCTCTATTTTGACGCCATACTTGATGTTTACGTTGACCTACCTGCTGAAAGAAGAGGAGTTCACATGTCAAGGAATATTGAAGCATTTATTGAAGCCATAGATGCTGTGCGTCTAAAACCTCTTCCAACAATGGAAGACATTCTCGTTACAATATGTGATATTTTACTTAAAAAACATGGGTACGCAACTAAAGCTGAGGTTATTGCTAAAACAACTTTCTTCTATACTGAAGACTTTCTCGGAATACCTGCTGAAGAAGCAGCAGATGTTGAAATTAGGGTTTCTAAAACAAGAGAGGGTGATGTAATATACGTTGTTAAAGTTGGCTTATCAGGAATTACAGTGTGCCCCTGTGCTCAAGAAACCTATAGGTCAATGGAGAAAACGGCTTTACCGCATACCCCATCACATACTCAAAGAGCCAAACTATATCTTTCAGTAAAAACTAAAGGGGTTTTTGTCAGAATAGAGAAACTTATTGAAGCAGGTAAAACAGCTTTCTCCGCACCTACACTTAGTTTACTTAAAAGACTTGATGAATATAGGCTTATAAGACATGCTTTTAAAAACCCAAGATTTGTTGAAGACATAGCTAGAGCTGCAATATATAACCTTTATAGAAAAATGAATGGTAAGGTGCCTGACGACTCAGAAATAGAAGTTGAAGTAATAAGTTATGAAAGCATACATCCATATGACGCTTATGCTTACGCCAAATTCACTTTGAAGGATTTAAGGAAAGAGATTGAGGAAGCTAAAAAGGCATCAGCGAAGCTTAGCTATGAAGAGTGATTATTTTTGCTCCATAGTTCCTAGCTTCAGTAATAAAGCCTGAAGCTTCAAACTCCAAATGCTCCATAGTTTTTAAAAGTATTTTAGTAGCTCTTCTATATCCTTCAACTATACAGTAAGCAGCAGGTCCCCAACTGCTTTGGCCATATCCTTTACATTTAAGTTTACTAAACATCTCTATGATCTTCTCAGTCTCGCAGCAACAGAATATTCCTTTTTGATGTTTGGAAAAGTATTTTCCTACAAGAAATTGGAGTTTCGTTAGTGCTTTACCGAAAACATTAATGTCTTCTTCTAAGATAGACGGTATGATATTATTTAAAAGCAACGAGTAAAGCATGTTTTGAAGTTTCTTAGGAGGTTTCTGTGGTTTCTCAAGAATAGTTGTTTCCTCAGTTTCACTTAAACCCCTAATTTTTGAAGGAACTATTACAACAAACTTCCAAGAACTAGGTATTCTTGCTCTAAATAGTATAGGGGGAAGGTCCTCTACTCTTTCAGGCTTTTTTAATATGCCTTTGGGAGGTCTTTTTCTTCCACAGTCAACTATGAATCCCCCTTTTTCAAACGCAGCTATTCCTATACCTGAAACATCGCCTCTACTGAAGAGTGCTGCTAATTTCCTCACATTAACCTTCATACCTAGTAGCTTAGAAAATGCTGAAGCTACAGCAAGGTATGTTTGTGTTGTAGAGCCTAATCCTACATGTTTAGGTAATGTTTTTTCGAAAACTACGTGGTATCCTTCAACACCAAGTTTTCTCGCTACATTTTCAACAATGAATTTTAAACGACTATAATCACTGGATGCTTTAACCTCTCTCTTAGTGTTGAGTGTTGCTTTTAAATATAGTTCTGGATGCTTAATAGCCACACCTAAGCTTCCATACACTCTACTATCGCTTAAGAAGTTGTAGAAACCTAGGTGTAAACGAGCGGATGTTTGAACAGCTACTGTAATTCTCTCCATGGATACTATCCCTTCTAGAACGGTAACTTCTTTTTGTGGAAAAGCGTTTTTTCCTGAATGTAATTCTTACCTATAATTAATGCTTCCTCAGCTTTCGAAAGTTCTATTCCAAGGTAGAAAGCGTGTGATAGTGTTGAAATGAGGTTTCTTCTCAAAATCTCATCTCTTATTTCTCTAGCACTTCTCCCTTTAATCAAAATTTTACCTTTTCTTCCTATGTACAAAGCCTCTATAACTCCCTCATCATAATTTACCCTGATTCTAAATATTCCTAGGGGATCTATTTCGTACTCCCTTTTACTTTCCTTAGCTTCGACTACTTCTGCGCCCTCCGTATCTAAAGGTATCTCTACTTTTCTTTTATCCTTAAGTATTAGAAGGTCTATTCCTAAATCTTTTGGTGGAGAATTCTTTAGTAATGCTAGTGAGGCCATACGTGAAGCCATAGCAGCTTCAAATGTTGATCCTTGAGCTTTGCAGCTTTTCTCAACAACTAAAACCATACTCACTCCTATTTCAGCTGCTAACATTACTAATAGGGCATTTGAGCCTACGGTGTCTGCATCTAAAAGCTCAACAACGTTTCCTATCCCCATAAGCATAGGTATTTTCGGATGTTTTCTCTTAAATATGTAGTATGCTAGTAATGATTGAAACGCACTTTTAGAATTTATAGGGTCTAGTATGGGATCAGCAATTATTTTCTCAACATTATTTTGCAGAGCTAAACCTATGTTCTTCTCGAGAAGCTTGAATTTTTCCTCAGCTGTTTTAGGTTGAACAGGTAGTTTAGAATCATAGGCTATGATTACGGAAGGTATTTCTGCAACGTATTTTGCAACTTTTTCTATGTTATTCGTTTCTAAGCTCATTACCATGTCTGCTCCAGCTTCAACTCCCGCAATTATTTCGCTTGGAATTATAGAGTCTATAACTATGGGTACCGAGAATTCCTTCTTAAGAAGCCTTGTGGTTTCCCTTACCTTCTCTACATGTGAAATTCCTGCTTCAAAACCCACACTTAAAATGTCTGCTCCTTCTTTAATTAGTTTTTCAGCTTTCTTTAATAACGTATCGCGTGTAAGAATATGTGCTTCAGTTATTTCAGCAATTACCCTTATTGGCGGTGGAGTTACTGGAACTATAATGTTTCCTACGATGATATGGGTTTTTTCTATAATTGATTTTTCAAGATTCTCCAAAAGCTTCTTATTGGCTTCGAGCAGCTCTTTTTCTAAGAATTTATCTGCTGGTTCATCGTAAGATAGTTTTGATATGTCTTTTAGCGAAAATATTGATGGTATATCTGTTGCTTGAAGAGTTCCTTTAACAGCTTTTATACCTACAACTTCCTCAATTACTTTCGCCGAACCCATAGATGCTCCTGGGATAAGTATTAAGTCATAATCTTCTTTCTTTACCCCTATTTTCTTAAGATAATTAGCAATAAGTTCTGTTGTTGCAAGAGCTGCCACGGTAATGGGGAGTTCAAGAACTTCTATTTGATAGGGGGTCTTTATGGATTTTACAACTTTTCTCACTATTGGTGCAGCTAGTTTACCCGTAACTATAAGGACTCTCAAAGTTTAGCACTCTCACAGATTAAGCTCACGGTATTTCATGCCTTATGACTAATTATTTCTTTCCTACTTGTCAATAATATTTTCTACTTCTAAATAGTTCAAATGCCCTATTTTAAGCTCAGCTATTCTACTTTTCCCTAAAGTATAGAGTTTTCCTTGAAATTCCCTCAGGTATTTACTAATGAGTTTTTTAGCTATTTTGAATTTTTTTCTCTTATCGCTCCATGCATATACGTGCTTTTTAAGCCATGGTTTAGAATATTTTCCAACAATTTCTCCGAAGTCCATTGCGATGAGAAATATTTTTGAAGCACCAAGTTCTTTAGCTAGAAAAAGAGCTCTATCACCATCAGTAAAACCACCAAGGTTTACAATGCATTCTTCATTTTCAAGCTGTGTAGTGCATATACTGTAAGGTCCTATTTTGCTTAAGTACTTGCTTAGTGCAAGAATGTTATCTCCATGCCCATGAACAACGACTATCGCTCCCTCAGTAGCAGCTTTAAATATTGAATCAAAGTCTCCATCTAAGTCTGTAACTACAATGTCAGGGAATATATTGTGACTTATTAGAGCCTTTGTTGCACCATTAACGCTTATTATAGATATTTTTTCGCGATTACTTACCAATATTCCTTTAAGGTTTAAAATATCCTCTTCAAGCGAAGGAGCAGCTCCAAAAATAAAAACGTTTTTCCCGAATATTTTCTTGAATATTTTTCTTCCATTAACTAATCTAAGGTAACAACCCATTTTTGAGGCTAAAAGCCCCCTAGCTTTAATGTCTGTTAAAGTATTTATGTTCATAATTTCTTTGACAACTAAATAGTATTCATTAACCTTCTCCCTAATGTCCATAGAGAACCTACCTATTAGCGCTTTTGTATTAAAACTATTTAAGGGATTATAGAGGCTACTTAAAGGGGATGCCGAGTATTGCATAAAATATTAGTCGTTTTAGGTGCTTTAGGTAGAATAGTGCTGGCAATAGGAATACTTTTACTTTTACCCGCATTTGTAGCTATGTTTTTTGGAGAGTATAGTTCAATAGGGGGGTTTCTTTATCCATCAATTGCCGCTATATTTGTAGGTTCCTTACTCACAGTTACAATTCCCCTGTCATTTAAAGACATTGGACTTTTCGAAGCAATGGTTATTTCAGCTTTAGGATGGATTATTGCTTCAATAATAGGCTCAGTACCTTACATTAAGATAATAAATATGAGTCCTGTTGACGCCTTCTTCGAGACCATGTCAGGATTTACAACAACTGGGATGACTTTAATAAAAACTATTGAAGGTAAACCGTATTCACTGCTTTTCTGGAGGGCATTTACTCAATGGATAGGTGGTGTTGGAATAATCTTGTTTTTCATAGTTATTTTCGCTGGTGGTGCTGCACCAGGCATTCGTAGACTATACCTTGCTGAGGCAAGAGAGGAAAAATTAACTATATCTACTTGGTACACTGTGAAGTATATTTGGATAATATACTTCATGTATTCTGTATCATGCGTTATAGCCTTATGGCTTGCTGGAATGAATCCTTATGAAGCAATCACACATGCTTTTACTGCACTTTCAACCGGAGGCTTTTCCACTAGAACGGCGAGTATAGCTGCTTTTCAAAACTTAACTATAGAACTTATTTTCATAATCTTCATGATCATAGGGGGCATTAGTTTTCTAGCTCATTATACTCTCTTCACTAAGGGCATAAGGTATTTCCTAAGGTACTATGAGGTTAAAGCTATGCTTCTCATAATAGCTTTTTCAACAAGTGTAGTTGCATTGGACCTTATAATTCATAGTGGTGGTAGATTATTTGATACACTAAGGATTTCTCTCTTTCAGGTGGTTTCAATAATGACAACAACGGGATACACCACAATAGACATTAATACGTTGCCTCCACTATCTAAAGCCGTAATAACTATTCTGATGTTTATTGGTGGAGGTGCTGGTTCTACTGCAGGAGCAATTAAGGTAGCTAGGATAGTTATTGCAGTTAAGGCTGTTAGCTATGAATTAGGTAAAATGTTCTTGCCTAGAGGTGCTGAAAAACCCGTTAGGATAGGCTTCAGAGTTTTGCCTGAAGAGGATGTACTAAGAATAACGACCTTCATCATTGCATACTTAATATTTTACATTGTCGGAGTATTCGTTTTAACATTTAGAGGGGTAGATGTTTTTTCAGCCATGTCAGCTGTTGCTTCTGCCCAAGGAAACGTTGGTCCCGCTTTTGTGTCGCTTTTCGAATTAGACAATATATCCAAGGTTGTTTTAGCTTTAGAAATGTGGGTCGGTAGATTAGAAGTCATACCTGTGCTAGCGTTAATAAGTTTTAAAGCGTGGAGAAGTGTTTTAGGGAGAAGTTCACCATAAAATAATGTGAAGAGAAATGGAGGGAATAGCCGACTTACCATTGCACGAAGGGCATGTGCCTTTATGGCTGCTTAAGCTCATGAGGAAGCTAGCTAAGGCTATAGTTGAAATATTCATTTTAGAGTATGGACCGGATAAGCTTGTTGAGAGACTAGCTAATCCTTTATGGTTTCAAGCATTCAACAACGTAATAGGTATGGATTGGGATAGTAGTGGTTCAACAACAGTTACTTTGGCTATTCTGAAATCTATTTTAAGTAATGGGGAATTCGGAGTATTAGTTCTTGGAGGTAAAGGTTCTAAAGCAAAATCTATTCCTGAGGAGGTAGAGTTAGCTGCTGAAAAACTCGGTTTAACAACTAAGATAAGCGAGTATCTTAAGAAAGCCTCGAAACTTGTAGCTAAGGTTGACTCATCACTTATACAAGATGGTTACTCACTATATATTCATTCACTAATAGTTTCTGAAAAATCAAAGTGGGCTATTATTCAGCAGGGAATGAATGTTAATATAAGAATGGCGCGTAGATATCATTGGTTATCTGATGTACTAGAGAGTTTTGTAAGGGAGCCACATACTGGAATTTTCTCCTTAAGGAAGGAAGAAGCTGCGCTAAATTTAGTAGATAAGACAGCTGAGGAGGCACGTAAAACCGTGGTCGATTTAGCTAAGGAAAATCCTTCAACAATAATTAATCTTTATAGGGAAGCCGTTAATGCATTAAAGCATCAGACAACACTTTACCCTAAAGCTTCAATAATACATGTGGATCCTATAAAGAGAAAAATATACTATAGTCCTATAACTTCGGTTAGTAGTTTAGCTGAAAAAATAGCTAAGATAAGAGATGTTTCCCCTGAGAATCTTGAGGAGCTTCTTTTAATAAAAGGTGTAGGGGCATCAACAATAAGGGCTCTCTCATTAGTTTCCGATTTAATATTTAATGAACCACCATCTTACCGTGACCCTGCTAACTACATATATGATCCATTCAAATACACTTTTGCCGTAGGCGGAAAAGATGGCGTACCTTTCCCAGTTAATAGAAGAGTTATGGAGGAAACAATTGCTACTCTTGAAAACATAGTTAAAGAAGCAAAAATAGGTTCTAAGGAGAAGAAAAGAGCTTTAGATAGATTAAAAGCTTTTAGGGTAGGATTAAATGTCTAAAACACTTCGACTCCTCCTAGAATTGGGATTTTCTGAGAAAACATTTTCTGAAGTTATAGCTGTAACGAAAAATAATGACACATGGAATTGTTCACCATTAGGTGTAAAACTAGATACGAGCAAAAAAATGCTGTATTTTTATGTTTATGAAGGTGCTAGAATATTACATTTTTTTAAATCAAAAAATGTTTACTTCACGATTAACATTGTAAGTAATTGTAAAGTGTTTTTTAATTGCATTTTTAAAAAGAATATTCCAAAGGAAATAGGTATTGTTAATGAGAACTTAGGCTTCATAAAATCGGCTGATGCTTACGTAATATGTAAAACTAAGTCTTTAAGAAAGATGCGAGATAATCGAAAATATTTTGTAGAAGCTTTCCCTAAAAAGGTAGTTATACTTAGGAAAAAACCTAGAACCTTTAACAGAGTAGCACCAGCAATAATTGAAGCACTAATATATTATACTAAGATTAAGCCATACTATGAGATGAGGGATTATAAATACGTAAATGAGCTTTTACAGAGAATAACTTATTGTAGAGATATAGTTTACCATTCAACTACGGATAGTGAATTTAGAAAAACTATTGACTTAGTTTTGAAAGAAGCTTTTAACTTAGTGGAGAAGCTTGGAGGTGTAAGTAAACGTACTTAGAGATTATAGAGAATATATTGACAGCTTCGACTATAGCTTTAATACTTGAAGCTTCAGCCACACCTAAGCCTGGAAATATTCATAAATACCATAGTTACGAAGATATGGGTCTTGAACATTTCATAGCAGCTTCGCCGGCTTCAACATGGTGTTTCCGTAAATTACTCTTAGCAGCACTTAACAGTGCGTTACGTAATGATATTTGTGTGCCTGGTATTGGAGAGGCAATACTGTGTTCCGTAAGGGCCTCAAAAAAATGGCATAGAGGAGGAAACGTAAACTTAGGAACATCAACAATATTCTCAATAATGCTTCCATCAATTCTATTCTCAAATATTATGGAAAAGAGCTTTTCTGCAAGGAAAGTTTGTTTTTATGCTAAAGAAATAGTTTCAAAAACAACGGTTAACGATGCTGTAAATTACTATAAGGCCATTAGGATAGCTTCGCCAAGATACTTAGGTAGAGTAGCTAATGCTCCAATACCCGACGTTTTTGATGAAAGATTTGAGGAAAAAATAAGGAAAGGAAATATCGCACTGTATCATGTGCTAGAGTATGCTTCTAAAGAAGATGTTGTTTCAAGAACATGTGTTAATGGTTTAAAAGAGGTTATAGAGGGCTATAATTATCTAGGAAAATATTTTGAAAAATATAGCGATGTAAATATGTCAATAGTATTAACATATGTTAAGCTTTTAAGCCTATACGATGACTTTTTGGTGTTAAGAAAGCATGGAAAACACGTTAGTGAATATGTTAAAAGAAGAGCTAGTGAAATCATAAATGTTATTGAAGCTAATGTGGAAAAAGGATTCAACATACTTAAACAGTTTGATAATGAATTATTCGAGAGAAAAATTAATCCGGGAAGTATAGCTGACATTACTGCGGCATCCATAGCCTTAGCTTTATTTACCGGCGTAATAAAAGTTTAATGAGGGGCATCGTAATGAATATTAGAGCAGTAACATTAATGGTAGGTAGTGTTTATAAGAAGGATCTAAATGAATCCCTGAATATTGTTGAAAACATTACCTCTAAATTTCTTGAAATGGTGGATTCTTTAAAAAGTGAAAATAAAGTATGGACAATAAGGCTTGCCTTACCCTATGTAAGTATGGAAGTTAGGAATCTTGAAAAATATGCTGAAGTTTACGAGGAATTAGCAGAAAAATACTCTATAAACTTTGTTTCTACATTACACTTTAAATCACATGATAATAGGATTTGGAATATTCCTCAAATTCTAAAAAATAATGAAAAAACCTTTGGAAGTATAGTGTTAGAAAGCATGGAAGATGTACCGTATGTTTCTAAAGTTATTGAAGAACTCGATGAAAATAGCGGATATAAGTTATCGGCTATTTGGGGAGAAGTTGTTACACCATATTTTCCAGCTGCTAGAGCCCCTATAGGTGTAGATGGAGTTTCATATACGCCATTTGTTGTTGAAGAGTACTTAAATAGAAGCTTTAAAGAGGCAGAAAGCGCTCTTCTGAAAACCGTAAAGACCACTTCTGAAGCTATTAAAGTAGCTACTGAACATTTAGGTCTAAAATTTTTAGGAGTAGACTTATCGCCTAGTCCATGGATGGATGTCAGTGTGGCAAAGGTTATTGAGAAAATAGGTGGTATTCGCTTCGGAGAGTATGGAACATTGCATAGTATTTGGATGCTTAATAGGTCTATAGCGAATGTGTCATCTAAGCTAAATGATCGAATCATAGGGTTTAATGAGGTAATGCTTGCCGTAGCTGAAGATAATGTATTAAAGGAGAGAGCTGTAGAAAGAACATACACCATTAAGGATTTGGTTCACTACACTTTCGCATGCGTATATGGGTTAGATATGGTTCCTGTTTCTAAGCCGCTAAGTTACCGTAAGATAGCTAAAATATTATATGATTTAAAAACTGCAAGCACTATTAAAGGAAAGCCTGTAGGATTTAGAATAATTCCGGTGACAGCTGAGCCAGGAAGTATTATTGAACTTGGATTCTTTGGAAATGCTCCTGTTTTTAAACTTTAAATAACATTTACACTATCAGTTTTTAATGTGATTTTCCGGTGATATTTTTGACTAAGCTCCTACAGCTTTACCATAAATATGGAATAAAGCTTGTTAAAGGATTTATGCAGTATGTTTGGGATGATAGAGGTGTAAAATATCTTGACTTACATACGGGATATGGAACAGCGTTTTTAGGGCACTCAAATCCTAAAATCGTAGATAAAATTTATGAGCAAATGCATAAGCTTATGGTTGCTTCATACTCTTTCGATGTTGATATTAGAGATGAATGTATTAAAGCTCTTTCTAAAATTCTCCCTAAGGAATTAGAATATGTTTTCTTCCAGAATAGTGGAACGGAAGCTGTTGAAGCAGCATTAAAATTTTCAAGAAAATATACTGGGAGAAAAACGTTTGTGTCTTTTACAAAAGCGTTTCATGGTAGGACTATGGGGGCTCTTTCCCTTACATGGAATCCTAAGTATCGTAAACCGTTCGAACCTCTACTTAAGAACGTAGTTTTCGCAGAATTTAATAATGTTGAAGTTGTTGACCGTGTAATAACGGATGATGTTGCAGCTGTTGTAGTTGAGGTTATTCAGGGGGAGGGAGGTTTAGAAAGAGCCACGCATGATTTCTTACATGCAATTAGGTCTAGATGTGATGAGGTTGGTTGTGTTGTTGTTTTTGATGAGGTTCAGAGTGGTTTTGGTAGAACAGGTAAAACATGGGCACACCAACACTACAACACAAAACCAGACATAATAACAGCAGGAAAAGCTATAGGTGGAGGTTATCCTGTCAGTCTAGTTGCTGTTAGAAGGGAAATAGGTGATTCCTTAGAGATTGGAGAACATGGAACAACATATGGTGGAAACCCTGTTGCTTGTGCAGCAGTATTAGCCTCAATAAATGTTCTTCTAGAAGAAAATGTTCCTGAGAAAGCTGCGAAAATAGGTGAATATTTTGCTAAGAGACTCAAAGAACTCATTTCTAATAGGGAAGAGTTGAAAGTTAAGGGTCTTGGCTTAATGCTTGGACTTGATGTTTCAGAAGATCCTAAACCATTGATTAAAGAACTCTTAAGAGAGAACGTAATAGCGTTAAAAGCTGGTGAGAGTGTGTTAAGGTTTTTACCTCCCTACGTGATTACAAGAGAGGATGTTGATAGAATTATCAAGGCATTAGAGAAAGTATTGGTCTCTTTTAAATGAAACCAGTTAAGGTGTTGATGTGTGAATTGTGAACAATAATTATAGCCGTATTTTAGATGCATTTTGCATCTTTTAAACATTACTTGATTACATGCTAATATAAATTGAGAAAAATAGTAAAGCTAATAGAGTTCATTTAATGGAACATTGACGTCAGCTATTTTGATTTTAAGTATATGTCTTGTCGATTTCGGTGGAAACTTTTTACCTCTTTCAACGACCCTTAAAACTTCAGTTTTAGGTATAGGTGGTGGGAGTATTGCAACATAGGGCTTTCTAGGGTACACGTGGACTTCATTGTCTGGAATTATTGTTACATTGCATCCTAAAGCTTTAACGACTTTGTCTATGAAGTGGATAGTCCAGTATAGTTTAAAGATGTTCGTAAAGGATAACACATGTTTCTCACCATAGCTATTTAAAAGAATTACTTTATATCCTTTAGCTGAGGGTTCGCCATTAGAATGTCTCATGAGCTTTGTTAAACAATTTATGAAGAATTTTATTTCGCAAAAGCCTTCATATATATGCGCCCATGAGTGAATTTCAGCAATATCATAGCTTATGAGTAAGGCTGGAATTCTCTTAAACCCTAGCTTTCCAGCTAATGTAACTCTATGTGTTCCATCAAGGACAATTAATGAGTTCTTTTCAACAATTATGGGTTTCTTAATCATACCATCATTTAGAATTTCCTTTTCAAGTTCCTTCAAATGCTCATCAATATGATGTTCATGAAGCTTTAGAGAATTCACACTAACTAAGGCATATGTAAACGAGTTTCTTTGTTTAATAATAGAGTCGTTGAAGAACATGGAAAGACACCGAGAATAATGATATTTATTTTGAAGTAGAGAACCAGAATTAATTAACTATATTAGCACCAACACCAGCTACAGAGAAAGCCCCCTACTAAGAAGACTAAAGAGCTATTATGATAGGGGGCTTTTCTCACGGTTAAGGGCACCTACTATCTTATCGTTAAATTTTAATATTTAAGCATTTTTTCTTACACTATTTGTAAATTTTTCATGGAGATTTCGCTTTCATTTGCGAAAGCTATAATAATCCCCTGTGAAACCACTTGTACACGGTTAGTACCTACGTTTCAGGAGCCCCCTAACACCCTTTCTTCTTTTTAAGAACTACCAAGTTGTCAACATACTTTATTAAGTCCAAAATATACTTCTTTTCACGAAAGCCTATTTTAGGAAATTTACCGTTAATTTCTTTCCCATAGTAGCTATTAGCGATAAATGTTTTAGCCGCCATAATGCATGCATCAACATCTTCGTAGGGTCCTGCATGAACATAAATTGAGAGATCATTTATTACAAGTATTTTTGTTGGATTTTCTAGGAACTCTTTTAATAATGGTTTTAACTTTTTAGAGTTCATTTGGGCGTATTTTAATGCTTCCTCTTCGCTACTGCTTAAAATCCTTGGAGGCTTGATTTCAGTTGTTAAATACCTTACTTTACTTACATGATCGTTTAAGTATTCTATGAGTTTCCCGCCAACATTAAATATTTTTTGAGGTGCCATATCTATTATTGTTATTTCATGTGCCAACCCCTTTCTAATAAGTTTGCGAACAATTTCTGCCGTTAACGCCGTCTTTCCTGAGCAAACTTCGCCTATAATTAAAGTTCTATGATTAATTATGTTAGAAACGCTCAAGATATCCAGCACGTTTTAGCACCTTTAAAATGGCGAAGCCCATTATTGACCCCGTTACTGAGCTTAAGCCGAAAACTAACCAAACAGGTAATAAAGCACCAGTGAGCTTTAAATCACCTATTAATGGGGCAACAAGGTATACTGAAAGGGTTCCACCTACAAATACCGTACCTAAGGGTTCACTTAAAGCAGCATATTCTATTTTATCGAACATCCGCTTTTTCTTAAGAATCAACGCTATAAGCCCCACCATAACTCCTCCCGGTATTCCTCCCGGGAAAGCGTAGATGGTTCCCACACCCAACATGTTCCTAATAATACCAACTATTGTCGCTACAATAAAAGCCCAGAAAGGCCCCAAAGTAACGCCTACAATAGAGTTTATTAAATGTTGGCCAGGGAAAGCTTTCGTAGTTATAAAAGGTATTTGCAGGAAGGGAGCCAACACTACTCCTAAAGCAGAATATATAGCTACTAATGCTATTTTCCTAGAAAGTTGATGGTTATTATTCATTTTCCTTCTCAAAGTGAAAAGTAATCACTTGCCTTTCTAAGAGCTTTTCGCTTAAAATAGCTTAAGGAGCTTATTAAACAATAATGTTACTAATTAAACATTAAAATGACTAAATAGACAAGGTTTAAATAAACTTATCAAATTACTTATAGGCTAAGGGCGGAGTGATTAGAAATGGGAAAGGTAGGTATTGGAATTAAAGCGGGAGCACTCGGCGGCGTTATTGCCGGAATATTCTTAGCCTCAGCGAACTACATAGTAACAACTATTTATAAGGAAGCTTATATTAACATGTTTAAGAGAATTGTAGAGAAACTTTCTGAAGAATATGGGGTCACATTACCTTATGGGTCTCCTGAAGAAGCCGCATTAGCAATGTATAATTTATCAAGAATACAAGGTAGCATCTACGCTATAATAATAACTGTTATTATGGGGGTAATTGTAGGTGCTGTTCTAGCAAAATTCTATAGTAAATTGCCTTCAGGAAGTCCTTTAGTTAAGGCTTTACTAGTTTCCTACATTATATTAGTAGTTAAAACAGGGCTTTCACTAACATTTTCAGGTATTGGAGGATTTAAATCTGAAGAACTAGGAATACCTCAGGTCATAACTACCTTTGGATACATAATGGACATAACCTCCTATACTATTATGGGCTTAGCAATAGGAGCACTTTACGGGAAATGGGTAACTAAAGCTGAAGAATCTTTATAGTTTTAGGTGTGATATAGTATGGCATGGTATAGTTTAGGAAACAATTTTGTATATAGGATTGTTAATGTCTCTAAGATCTATGGAAAAGGTAGGTTAGCTGTTAAAGCGTTAAAGAATATTTCATTTGATGTTCTTAAAGGCGAGTTTCTTGTGATAATGGGTCCTTCAGGTTCTGGGAAAACAACTTTGCTTAACATTTTAGGATTACTTGACAAACCATCTTCAGGTAAGGTTTTCTTCTTAAATAAAGATGTCAGTTTATTAAAGGATTCCGAAGCCTCTGAGTACAGAGCTAAACACATAGGCTTTGTTTTTCAGCAATTCAATTTAATACCTTGGCTTACAGCATTAGAGAATGTTGAAGTAGCTTTAGCTATAGGGGGTTGTCCAAGAAGGATTAGAAGAGATAGAGCATATGGTCTTCTTAAACTAGTAAGTTTAGAAGAAAGAGCTCATCATAGGCCGAGAGAGCTTAGCGGTGGTGAACAGCAAAGAGTAGCCATAGCTAGGGCTTTAGCTAATGACCCTCAAGTACTTTTAGCTGATGAACCAACAGGTAATCTTGATAGTAAAAGTGGAGCTCAAATAATTTCTATACTTAGGAGGCTTTCTAAAGAGGGTAAAACAGTTATTGTAGTTACACATAATCCTCAAATAGCTGAGGTAGCTGATAGAGTAATTTACTTAAGAGATGGTATGCTTGTGAAGGTGTGAGAGTTATGAACAAAACTTTAGCTTTATACTTCATAATCTCAGTTCTTATAATATCCATGGTTACGATTCCTATAAATGCGTATTCTAAACCATTGTATCCGTTAATGTTTCTAGGGGCTAATTGGTCAACACTTGATGGAAAAACTCCCTTTCCGGGTAGTATTGCCGTATTGTCGCTTTATTTCACTCCGAGAAACGATGAAGGTATAGAGGACTTAGTAGTTAAGTTAATTTTGCCTTACCCTCTAAAATCAATTGAAGGAGACAATGAAATATATCTTGCTAAAGCAGATGAAACGGTTAAAGGAGAATTAGTTGAGTTAAAAGCGAACATAGTAGTGCCTTCAAACGCTAAAGCAGGGGTTTACGAGTTTACTGCATATGTTCAGTATAAGATTCCTTTAAGCAAATATGTTAAACAGCAAAAAGGTAGTGTATTCACGTTTCAGTTGGAACTATACAAGCAGCCCTCACTAAGTATTAAGGCCTTTCCACAGGAACTATCACCTGACTCCATAAGTAAAGTAGAATTTGAAATATACTATAACGGCTCAGTAAATGCTAACATTAATATTAAAATAGAATCTGACGAGGTATCAGTTATAGAGTATAGTCCTTCATCCATTACACTACATCCCGGAGGCAAGGTTAGTGTTGAAGCACAGCTTTACGTACCACCCTACGAAAAATTATCTAAACCAATTGTTGGCATAAAGGTTTATGCTGAAGCAATACAGTTAGACCATGAGGTTGCCGTAAGTAGAACATTTTATTATCTCGTTTCCGAAAAGCGAGAACCAAACATTAAATTCAACATATTAAATGTTGAATATTTTAAAGAAAAAATATTGTTAAGTGGCATAGTATTAAACGAAGGTAATAGATCTGTAGAAAATCTCTCCATAGAAATTGCAGTAAATGCTTCCTTCATCAGTATAGAAGACAACATTATAAATATTGGAACATTAAATCCAGGAGAGAAAAAGGCGTTTAAAATAACGTTAAAAGCTTATGGTTCCGGAAAAGCCACTTTAGAATTCATAATAACGTATTTTGACAACAACACTCACACGATTAAAAAATATTACACATTAGAAGTGCCGAAGACGTCAGTAGACATTGTAGAAATTGGTTATGAATTAAATGATGGTGAGCCTTTAAAGTTAGGTGAGATAAATACATTAACTTTAACAATAATATCTAACACAAACTTAGAGATATCAAGCATTATTGCAGAACTGTTATTGCCTATTGAAATAATGCAAGACAGTATTGTCGAATCCTATAGTAAACCATTGCACTTAGGGGATAAAGCTACCTTAAAATTTAGCTTTCATCTACCGGAAATTTTACCGTATCCAACGTATGAGCTACCTTTAGCTGTAAAAATAAAGCTAATAGTTGAAAATGGGAAATTCACTATTGAGAAA